>BNJU01003711.1_pt1 | contig 260332 bp, 319 predicted proteins | sample 8539281 | NCBI WGS metagenome assembly BNJU01 (sample SAMD00202456, study PRJDB9452) | human saliva metagenome | isolation source: human saliva | place: Japan
GTTACGTATTGCTAATCAGAATATATAAGATTATTCCTGTGATAAAGCTTTTTGATTTGGGGCTTATGAGAAAAGGTATGAAAACGGTGCAGTTAAGAAAGTGAAATCAAAAGCGGTAATTCCTCAAAATATTATCGTTTCATTTTCAAGAAAATGATGGAATATCAGAGAAATATAAGGAACCGTCAGATTGAACGCGCAAAAACTTCTATATTGACCCTGAAGCCTATAAGAAAGGTCCAATGATGTAACACGCTTATTAAGCGTATATCAAAGGTAAAATCAGGAGAAAATGTTATTGATACATATATACTTAGACCAGTCAGTTATTGATGATGAAGAAAAATATGACGGCTTTCACGCTGTTGCAACAAACCCGAGGTGATTCAGCAAAGACATACTGGCAGTAAGCGAAACCGCTACAAGATTGGAAGACTGTTTCGTGTAATGAAAACAAATTTATCCGCACGCCCTGTTTTCCATCAGAAACGAAACAGAATAATTGCACATTTTATGATTTGTTACACAGCCTTGTTAATCACTGTCTTCTTGAGAAGAAGCTTGATAATTATGGCAATACATTTTTACAATAGAGAACACAATAGAAAACGCTAAAATATGAATGTGGTTAATCTGGAAGATATGTGTCATATGTCAACCCACACAAGCTCAGATTTGTGTATTGCTCTCAATGCCATTACCGGCATTGGATTAGATAAAAATACTATGAACCAAAAAGAATTAAATAAAAATTAGAAATATTTTGAAGTAGCATTTCCATACAACGTGTTTAGATAAAAGTGGCGTAAAACTCAGTAGATACATAGGGTTACTCGCCACTTTATTCTTTTAAGTGTCGAAAATGGGAATATTGTTTACAACTCGGATTATAGACCCTGTTTGTGCAAGTCTATGTCATTTTTGATATGGCTTATTTTAATATTTTTCTTTTACAAGGGCTTTTCATTTCATCTTTTGGCACAGATGTCTTGTGAATGACTTTAGCATTCTCTATCTCACCCCTACTGCCTCAGGGAGTTTCTTTCCTGATAGTCTTTCAAGTTCTCTTTATTTTGTCCCATTCTGAGGTAAAGCCATCAACTTTGTCATATTCCAGTGCTGTTAGTACGCTTCCTGCGAATTTGAAATGGGCTTGCTGTGGAGGCTATGAGAATCTTGTTATGTGAAGTATTCTTATTTCATATTCATTTTGCCACAAAATGCCGCAACTGCTGTATGGCATTCATGACATAGCCTGTCTTGTCATATACTTTTTAATTGTATGAAGTGTATCTTTCTGTCGGCAAATCCTGCTCCAAAAGTCAGTAAGCTTTATCTCGCTATGGCTTTTGTCTATGGTGTATTTGCCTCTGTTTACCAGTTCACTCATACAAACTTTAGTGTTTTTAGCAGCATCGCAGTCGCAGAGTCTGTATATCAGCCTCTCTAGGTTGCTTGATATGAGGATGTCCATACTTGGAGATATGGTGAGGGTAAACCCCTGTCTCTATCGTAGGTGCCTGTCTTAAAGAAGTCAAAGAGCACCTTTGTTGGTGTTAGAGGCGCAGATGAGCTTGCTAAGCGGAAGTCCAAGCTTTTTCAGCAAAGCTTGCAGCAAGGATGTTGCTGAAGTTGCCTGTAGGCACGCAGACATCAAGAATTTCACCTGACTAAGCTTCCCTCATTAAGCAGCTTTCCACGTAGGCATATACATAGTAGACTATCTGAGGCACAAGTCTTCCTATATTTATGGAGTTTGCTGACGAGAATACATAGCTCCTTTCTTTTTAGCCTGCAGCGAGGGCTTTTGTCGGAGAAGATACTTTTATCTGCCGTTTTTGATGCATCATCGAAGTTGCCCTCTATGGCTACTACTGAGGTATTCTTTCCTTTTTCGGTAACCATCTGCTGTCTCTGAAGGCTGACACTGTCTTTTTGGGTAAAAATACTATGATGCCTGTGCTCTCCACATCTGCAAGCTCTGCAAGGGCAGCCTTTCCTGTGTCTCCTGAGGTGGCTGTGAGGATGATGATTTTCTCTTTTTAGATTGTTTTTCTTTGCTGAGGTAACCATAAGGTATGGAAGTATGGAGAGTGCCATATCCTTAAAGGCTAAGGTATACCTATGGAACAGCTCCAGATAGGTAAGTCCGTTCTGTTTCTTTCATAGGAACCATTTCTTCTGTATCGAATTTTACTGTCATAGGCTGAGTCTATGCAAGCTTTTTAGTTCTTCCTCGGTGAAGTCCGTAAGGAAGAGCTTCATCACTTGTAGGCTATTTCTCTATAGTTAAGTCCTTTAAGTTCCGCAAGGCTCTTATCGCTTTTTGGGAAAGGTCTCAGGTACATATAGACCGCCATCAGGTGCTATTCCACGTGAGGATCGCCTGTGAGGCTGTGACCTTTTCTTTATCTCCTCTGGTGCTAACGTATTTGATATCCATGTTCTACCTCCTTATTTTGTCTTGTATGATAGCATTTATGAGGGGAATTGGCAAGATAGATATGAATAATCCTGATATTATTTTGTTATAATGAGATAGAATATATATGACAAAAATCGAACGTATGTGTTACAATGTAATAGTTGCCTCCCACTCAGGGCATAGAAGGGAGGTGAACTCTAGACAATATATCTTTTATAATCTTGTTATGGCAGGTATAGGTGCAAACTATATCTGCAAATGGCTGGACAGAGAGCATAACAAAGGCAGCTAGCCTAAAAAGGACTGTCACCTTTATTGGGATGGAATAGAAAACTCGAAGCTGCAGACTTGAGCTTTTTCGTTTTTGAACCTCATGGAAACACTTTAATAATCTTTTTATGTTCACAATTATAACCTATTAAGGCTAAGATAGTCAATCATTATCTCTATGACAAAATCGAACATATGTGTTATAATATAATCGTTGCCTCTCCCATCAGGCTATAGAAGGGAGTGAATTTCATTGGAAATCGTTACATCATTTTTAATCTCTGTCATAGCGAGTATAGTAGCTAACTATATAAGCAAATGGCTGGACAGAGAACAGGAAAAAGGCGACCAGCCTAAAAAGGACTAAGCCACCTGATGAATAGAACACCCCTAGAGTTGCAGCCCTAGGGTGTTCGCTTTTTGAATTTCATTGTCTCGTTACAACTCTAATGCACATATATTATAACTCATAAACTGTCCTTAAAGTCAAGTATTGCTATCATTTATGATCAGAACACCCTCAGAGTTGCAGCTCTAGGGTGTTCGCATCTTATTGGATACATATTTTCTTTTTGCCCATGTGTATTATATCTCACAGCAATGTAAAAAGTCATGTTGTTATTATAACGGAATAGAACACTCACTTATAATTTACAATCTTGACCAAAGTCAGCCTAGGCTTGCACCACCCACGAGTGCTCCATCAATGTTTGGCTTTGGTGAAAGAGCTCTGCTGCATTGCTCTGCATTTACAGAACCGCCGTACTGATACGTACCTCTCAGCTGTAGCATCATCACATCTCTCTTATGCAGTCACGAACAGCCTCTACAGATTTCTTCAGCCTCGATCACTTGTAGCTGTCTTTCCTGTACCTATAGCCCAGATAGGCTCGTGTTATTACAGTTTAGCCACATCAGCTGCGCTACATCCTTTAAGTCTGACTTAATCTGAAGTCTGATAAAGTCAACCGCTATGCCCATTTCTCTCTGCTCAAGGGTCTCACTGCAGCAAAGTATAGGAGTTATGCCTGCCTCAATAGCCTTTCTTTTTCACCTTTTTGTTAAGGAGGACATCATCTTCCCTTAAAGTAGTCTCTTCTCCTGCTGTGACCGATGATTACATATTCTACGCCTGCATCCTTAAGGATGGCTGCTGATATCTCTCCTGTGTAAGCACCGCTCTCTTCGAAGTACATGTTCTCAGCACCAACCTTGACATTGGTGCCCTTCACTGCCTCTACTACAGGAACGATGTCGATAGCAGGTACGCAGTACACTACATCTACCTCGTCATTTTTAACTAAGTCTTTTAACTCATTAACCAATGCAACTGCCTCACTAGGAGTCTTGTTCATCTTCCAGTTGCCTGCTATTACTTTTTCTTCTCATTGTGTTAACCTTTCAAAAATTTATTTATTTATCGTTAGCAGCCGCAACGCTCGGAAGCTCCTTGCCCTCAAGGAATTCAAGGGAAGCACCGCCACCTCGTAGATATATGGCTCATCTTGTCGCCAAATCCCATCTGGTTAACTGCTGCCGCAGAATCTCCGCCACCGATGATGGTAGTAGCATCTGTCTCTGCAAGTGCCTTTGCTACTGCAAGTGTACCCGCTGCAAGTGTAGGATTCTCAAATACCCCATAGGTCCGTTCCATACTACCGTCTTGGCGGTCTTTACTCTATTTGCAAAAGTTCAGCACTTTAGGTACCGATGTCGCAGCCTTTCTATCTGCCGGAAGGTGGTCTGAATCATACACTTCACCTCTACAGGTGCATCTATAGGGTTAGGGAAAGTCCTTTATGGTAACTGAGTCAACAGGGAGAAGGAGCTTCTGCCCGAGCTTTTTCTAGCCTTTGCAAGCATTTCCTTACAGTAGTCTATCTTATCATTGTCAACCAGTGAAAGTCCAATCTCTTTGCTCCTGAGCCTTGAGGAAGGTGTGTTTCATACCACCGCCGATGATGAGGGTGTCACACTTCTCAAGAAGGTTGTTGATTACGTTGAGCTTATCTGCTACCTTAGCACCGCCGAGTATGGCTACAAATGGGCGCTTTGGACTTTCTACTGCATTGCTGAGGAATTCGATTTCTTTGTTCATAAGATAGCCAACAACGCAGGTGTCGATGTACTTGGTTACTCCTACGTTTGAGCAGTGCGCTCTGTGGCTGCACCAAATGCATCATTTACAAATACATCTGCAAGGGAAGCAAGTTCCTTGGAGAATTCTTCGCCGTTCTTGGTCTCTTCTGTTCTGTATCTGGTGTTCTGAAGGAGAACAACATCTCCCATCCTTCATAGCTTCTACTGCCGCCTTAGCGTTAGGACCAACTACTTCGTTGTCAGCAGCGAACTTGACAGGCTGTCCCAGAAGCCTCAGCAAGCTCTAACTGCTACAGGAGCAAGTGAAAGCTCAGGGCTTTTGGCTCTCCCTTTGTCGCCAAGGTGTGAGCAGAGTATAACCTTGCCTCCGTCAGCTATGAGCTTCTTGATAGTAGGAAGTGCTGCTACAAGACGGTTCTCGTCTGTTATCTTTCCATCTTTAAGTGGTACGTTGAAGTCACAACGAACCAATACTCTTTTGCCCTTTACATTGATATCGTCAACGCTTTTCTTATTTAATCCCGCCATTGTTTTTCTCCTTATGTAGTTATTATAAAAAAAGCCACCGAGAGCCATTGCCCCCGGCGGCTTAACCGCGTGTTTTATTTCACAAATTTCTCGAAGTACTTTAATTGTTCTAACCATCTGTGATGTGTATGAGTTCTCGTTGTCATACCAAGCAACAACCTGTACAAGGTAAAGTCCGTCGCCAGCCTTTTGATACCATAGTCTGAGTAGCATCAAAGAGTGAGCCGTAGGTCATACCTACGATATCAGAAGAAACTATCTCGTCCTCGTTGTATCCGAAGGTCTCAGGGTCTGATGCCTTCTTCATAGCTGCATTGATGTCTTCCTTTGTAAGTTCCTTGTCGCTCTTTACTACTGCATAAAGAAGAGTTGTTGAACCTCAGGAACAGGTACTCTCTGTGCAGAGCCGATGAGCTTGCCGTTAAGCTCAGGGATAACAAGACCGATAGCCTTAGCTGCACCTGTGCTGTTAGGAACGATGTTAACTGCTGCTGCTCTTGCTCTTCTTAAGTCTCCCTTTGGATGAGGGTCCGTCAAGTGTCATCTGGTCACCTGTAAGCGTGGATGGCTGATGATACCGCTCTGGATAGAAGGAAGTCGTTAGTGCCTTTGCCATAGGTGCAAGGCAGTTTGTTGTACAAGAAGTCTGCTGAAATGATGTCATCCTCAGCCTTAAGGCTCTCGTGGTTAACATTATATACGATAGTAGGAAGATCGCTGCTCGCAGGAGCTGAAATAACTACTTTCTTAGCACCGGCATTGATGTGTGCCTGTGACTTCTCTTTGCTTGTGTAGAAACCTGTACACTCGAGTACAACGTCTACTCCGAGCTCTTTCCAAGGAAGGTTGTTTGCGTCCTTCTCTTTGTATATCTTGATTGTCTTGCACATTTACAGTGATGCTGTCCTCGCCTGCTGTAACCTTATCAGCAAGAGCATACTTACCCTGTGATGAATCGTATTTGAGAAGGTGAGCGAGCATCTTAGGATCTGTGAGATCGTTGATAGCTACGATTTCAGAACCTTCTATGTCCGAACATCTGTCTGAATGCAAGACGACCGATACGACCAAAAACCATTGATTGCAACTTTAACTGCCATTTTGAATCCTCCTAATTTATATGTTTATGTTTGTACACTAAACTACTCTCTTATTCTAACTTGTACAGAAAAAATATCAAGTGTCATTTCGCCATATTTTGGCACTTTTTTGTCAAAGTTTTGTGGAAATTTTATAATAAACAACTAAAACTGATGCGCCTGACAGGATTCGAACCTGCGGCACCCGGCTTTCGGAAGCCGGTGCTCATCCGGCTGAGCTACAAGCGCATACTTAGTTTTTATAACACAGTTATAATTTTTGTAAAGTCATTATGCTATTTACTTTTTCTTTTTTAATGTATAATCAAGGCAATTTGCTACTGTAGCTCAGTTGGTGGAGCAGCTGATTCGTAATCAGCATACTGTCGGTTCGAGTCCGATCAGTAGCCTTTTTAACAGCCTCATAACAATACCGCCTTCTGACGCATAGAGTGTGGCTATGCCGCCTGTTTCTACTATGTCTCATTCTGTCAAACTTATGTTTCTCGGTTATCATATCCCTTATCTTCTGCTCTTTCCAAGCAGCTAATGATGGGATATCACAAGAGCCCTGCTTCCTGACTTGTCTGCCTGCTTTACAGTTAGTTCTGGCTATCACGCTGTGCGTACTTTGTTTATGCCCTCTTGCCTCGGTCTGCTTTTATGATATTTCCCTCTTTGTCTGCCAATCATGACGGGCTTTATATTGAGTGCCTCTATGATAAATGCCTTTATTCCGGTGAGCCTTCCGTTTTTCCTAAGATTTTCAAGGCTTTCAGCACAAAGAGAGTATCTTTTGCTGCATTAAATACTTCTATTTCCTTTACTATCTCATCGAAGCCTCGTCCTGCTTCTTTAAGTTCAATTAGTTTATTGGCAAGGAGAGTCTGGGATGCAGACGCGCCTTTGAGTCTATTAGATATACTCTTGCTTTTTCCCATTTTCTTCCCTGTACATATCTGTAGCTATCTTTGCTGAGTTGTACGAGCCGAGCTTGGAGGAAAGGGGTCACTATGTACACCCCATCCGCCTTGTTAAAAATGCTTTCAGGTACTCTTCAGGGAAGGGCAGGCTGACTTTGGAGTGTCAGGGTAGTTTTTCATCTTCTGAAGGAAGTCCATCGCATCAAGGTTATCATCATCTATAAAGTTCTCATCTCCGAGAGTTAAGGTCAAGGGTACTTTTGATTACTTTCTTTTCTCGCCTTTAATTCAGGGGTTAAATCAGTTCCGCTATCACATAAAATGCGCATGACATTGCTATCTCCCTAACATGTAGTTTTCATTACTACATCATAGCATAGAAAGCCACTATTTAAAGCAGATTTTCATCTTTTCCCAACGCACAGTGCCCCTGAGAGTTCGCACCTCAGGGGGTTATGCATAACATGACATTATTCCTATCGAAGTCAATTATACAACAAACCGGCAGTCTTTGCAAGCCACCACTTTATACAAATTTGTTAAGTCTTTCATCATACTCGTAGTCTATCTTTCTAAGCGTATCAACTATATAGCCTCTCTCAACCCCTGCTGCCTTACAGAATTCATCAAGGCTTGGGTAAAAATCTCTAAGCTTGGTGTTTACAAAGCTTAAGCATGGCTGCATCTTTGGGTAATTCCATAATCACTCTCCTAATTCTCTAGTTGTTTTACATATATCATCTTATCATTACGACCTGCCACTGTAAATCCACATTTTTCAAGTAAAGACCTGGCAGGCATATTTTCATAGTCTGTAATCGCTATAAGTTCTGAGGCTGACAGCTTATTTCAGCATAGTCTATCACCATTTCTATGGCTTCTTTTGCAAAGCCCCGTCCCAGTCTTTCTTTTCGGATGAAAAAGCCTGTTTCATACCGAACTTCATCGGTACTAGTCAGCAAATCAAGGCTGATAAGACCTATCAGGCTGCCATCTGCTCTATCAAATACTCCCCAGATACCATAGTCATAGAAACTGTACATATTATCAATGTAAGCAAGAAGTTTCTTTTTGCTCTTTCTTCAGGCACTCTGCCATCTTCTACGAACTTTAGTATATGCTCTTCTCTGCTTATTTTAACGACTTCATCTATATCTTGTGCACAAAGCTCTTGTATGACAGTTCTATTAGTTTCTGCAATCTGACAGGGAATTTTATTTTTATGCTTAAAAAGCCTTATGAGGAAGTCTGTATCAATATCTTCAAAAGCTCTCACTATCAGGTCAATGCCATAGGGCAAACCGCTTCCAAGGTTTTGTCATAAACAACAGTAGTTGGGGCTCTGAGGTAAGGAGGCTCTCATTAAAGTTGGCTGCTGAAGTTATAATTAAGTCGTCTTGAGGTTTATATTGGGCATTTTTCATTGCAAAATGTATACTGCCAATCTCGGAAGCTATATTTGGCTTATCTACAGAGTCTGTAGATATTTTCAAGCTCAGGCAGTACTGTCCAAATAGCTAATCTCATTATAAGGGTTTATTGGACTTTTGAAAGGATAATTCACATCTAAGGTTTCATCTTTGACAGATTTAACACCCATTTTCCTGAAATCATCCAGTATTTTCCTCACAAAGTCCTTCTCCTTTTCAGGCAAGCCTCTGGTACAGGCAAGTACAAACTTAGGTTTATCTTCATTTTAGTATCCTGCTAGCATTTTTTTCTGATAAAATACAGCACCGTCAAATGAACCGGATAGAAAAAATAAAATACATACTTAGGTATTTTGTAATCTCCTCTTTTACCGTTATACATCCAGATAAGAATAACTGCCGGAAATCCCATCAGCTCATTAATGCGCCCAATATTGTAATCATAATACGAAAGCCAGAAAAATGAACTGTTAGCCCTGCAAATATAATTTAGCTTTATTTGAATCAAATCTTCCATCAAATCTTTTTAAGCAAAACTGGTATTTTTTCAAAATAATAAATCATTAAAATTAAATCCAGCCCCGCTACACCATAATCTGATGTTTAAATAATTTATCCCTATTGTCATTATAATTATTATAAAAACTGCAAAATAATGTTTACTACTATGAGTGTACATATCCAAGATAAGCTTTCTGTTTTTCACTTATGTTTCATAAACTTATTCACATTGTCAAGCAAAAATAATTGTAAATAAGCCTGTTGCAAGTGTAAAAATACATTTTGATTATCGTATTCCAGTTTAAAACCCGATTCTGAAAATATAGCATCAAAATGGCACTCAGATATAATCGCAAGCAATAATAAGCTCTCAGATATCTACTCTTATCACGAGTATGATAATACCTCCACTATCATAAAGCAAAATAGAGGAAATGCGGTTCTGCCTATCATTCTGCCAATCTTATACAAATCATACCATTCATTAGGAATAAAGGGATCAAGGACAATCGATGCATGATCAATAAGCATGCATATAATCGCAATACCTTTTAACACAAACGAATTAACCTGCATTTTACTTACCTCCTGCATTTTTACTTACCTCCTGCATTTTTACTTACCTCCCTGCATTTTACTCTACCTCCTGCATTTATCTTCCTTATTTAGCTCACTACAGTAGAGCCATCTTTCTTCCTCATGGCTAAGCTCTTTCGTGAGGCTTTCTTTTTCAGCCATAAGCTCCTCAAGTTTACTGTATCTTGAGGCATTTTCAGCTATTTCCTCATCAAGCCTTTCAATTGCTGTATTAAGCTTTTCAATGTCTTCATCTATAGTGTCAAATTCTTTCTGTTCAGCATAGGTAAACTTAAGCTTAGGCGCTTTGATTGCCTTCCAGTCTTTCTTCGCATCGCTTTCCTTTTTTTCTGTCTTTACCTCTTCAAGCTGTGGCTCTGCTTTTTCCAGATAGTCACTATATCCTCCCTCATATATCTTAATATGACCATTTTCAAAGGAGAATATCCTGTTTGCCACCCTGTCAAGGAAATATCTGTCGTGCGAAACTGTTATAACTACTCCATCAAAGCCATCCAGATAGTCCTCAAGGATTGAGAGAGTGGTGATATCAAGGTCGTTAGTAGGCTCGTCTAAGATAAGTATATTGGGAGCAGAAATGAGGGGTGTAAGAGGGCAAGCCTTCTTCTTTCACCACCTGAGAGCTTCTCGATTTTCGTATACTGCATTGCACCTTCAAAGAGGAAGCGTTCTACATCTTTGCTAGCCGATATGGTGCCATCCCTTGTCTGCACATACTCTGCTATGTCTTTTGCTGACTCTATTACAGTCTGACTTGAGTCAAGCTCTCCTGAATCCTGTGAGAAATAGCCTATCTTAGCTGTCTGTCCGATGATAATGTTCCCACTGTCAGGTACTACTTCCTAAAATAGTCTTAAGAAAAGTGTTGACTTGCCTGAGCTCGTTTTTGCCTATGATTCCTATTCTGTCAATCCTTCTAAAGAGATATGTGAAATCAGTAAACAAATGTCTTGTCTCCGTAGGCTTTAGAGATATTTTTCAATCTCGATTATCTGCTTACCGAGGCGGCTTTGAAACTGAGTCTACCACAATTTCTTTATCCACTATAATCTTATCTCTGTTTTTAAGCTCTTTCAAAAACGCTCTATGTGAGCTCTCTGCTTGGCTGAACGAGCCTTGCACCCCTCATCATCCAAGCGAGGTCTTTCTTAAAAAGTGCGGCATTCTTCCTTCGGTGGCTATCTCCCATTTCCTCGCGCTCAGCCTTTTAGCTCCAGGGTACTTTCAGGTAGCCTCCCACATAGGAATAAAGCTCGATGGGTTAGCTCCACTATCTTTGTTTGTCACCCGGTCAAGGAAATATCTGTCGTGGGTTGCGATGAGTAGAGCCTGTTTTCATTTTCTTAAGATAGTCCCTCGGCCACCTCAGACATGGCTGTATCCAGTGGTTGGTAGGCTCATCAGGATGAGGATTTCTGCATCATCAGGAGGGTGCGCACAAGGGCCAGCCTCTTTTTCTGACCGCCTGAAAGCTGCTCTACTTTCGCTTCTACATCCTCTATTTCAAATTTTGCAAGCAGGCTCTTGCCTCCCTCGGTGTCCCAGAATTCATTTTTAGCCTTTTTCCCCTTAATTACCTCCGAAATAACGCTTTCACCCTCGTCAAACCTCAGGATTCTGCGGGAGATAGGCTAGCGTGACGGCATTGCCCCTTTGGTGAGCTTTGCCGCCATCTGCCTCTCTTCTCCTGCAAGTATCTTAAGAAGGGTAGACTTGCCTGTTCCATTTATGCCCTATGAGCCCTATTTTGTCGCCTTCTGTTTATGCCCAAAGAAACATTATCAAAAAGTATCTTATCTGTGTTAGTAGCTTTTTGATAAATTTTTCTGCTAAGTAGATCCATATTATCTCCTAAATCTTTATCAAATTATTACGCATCTCCTATGATTTTGCCCCTATCAGCCAGACAGTCCATAGCGGTCCCATATATTCAGAGTGCGTGAATTTCTGTCCTATAATATCATACATCAAACTTTGTTGTAAATATAGTATTCATAAGTTTGCCTTTTAGCCAACTATATCTCCTAAGTACTAGATTCAGCCTTTATTAAAGTTCAATAATCTATAAATTACCGTTTTATCAAAGTCTAAATTTGTTTTATTACCGTTCTGGCAAAGTCCAAATTACATTTTATTACCGTTCTGGCAAAGTCTAAATATCGTTTTATTACCGTTTTATCAAAGTCTAAATTCTAAGCAGCACAAAAAGCCATACAAGACTGTATTTCAAGCACCTGTATGGCTATATTCTAAGCCTTAAATCTGTCAAGCAACGGTCTGGAGAATTCTCTATTAAAGAAGTCTATAAGCGGTCCCATAAAGAAGGCAGTAACCAAGGTTCCAAGCCCCGGAAGTAAACCGCATAAGGCTCCTATGATAACACAGATTAAGTCACAGCCTATACGCATAAACTTAAATGGCTTTCCTGTTCTCTTTGAAATGATAATAGGAATGGCATCATAGACTGAAACCCCAAGGTCTGAGGTCATATAAAGTGACGATGCAAAGCAAAGCACAACAACACCCACAACAAGCATAACAGCTCTTACTGCAAGGCTTGGATCCGGGATGGACTCCGCTATGTATTTATTGGCAAAATCCACTATGTAACCCGAAAAGAATAAGTTCAATATGGTTGCAATTCCAATATAGTGCTTGTCTAAAAGAAGAACTACAACAAGCATTATTAAACTTATAACCATGTAGTATATCCCATAAGTAACCCCTGAAAAGAGCCTCGCGTGAGACCCTTGCGCAAAGCTTTGGAAAGGGTCTATACCAAATAGGGAATTCTTAAAAAATCCAACAGCTATAGCGCATATTATGACACCAAAGACAGTCATTATAAGTCTTGGCAGAAATTTTTTTCAGGAAGTTTTATGTTCATTATGCTCCACCTGCTTCTTAGCCTCAGCTGCAACCTCTGTAATGCCGCTTACAAGCCCTGCAAGGCCCTGTATCTCAGAAGGGATGATAATCTTGGTTGCCTTACCGTCTGCTGCTCTGCCGAAAGCCTCAAGTCCTTTGAGCTTGATTACTCTCCTGAAGGAGCTGATTCATTGAGGAGCTTGATACCGTCAGCATTAGCCTTCTGCACCGCAAGTATAGCCTGTGCCTGACCTTCAGCCTCACGGATAGTAGCTTCCTTTTTAGCTTCTGCACGGAGAATCTGAGCTGCCTTTTCAGCCTCTGCTTCAAGTATGGTAGATTCTTTCTTACCTTCCGCAACAAGGATGGCTGCCTTCTTTTCACCTTCTGCACTGGTAACCGCAGCACGTCTCTCACGCTCTGCCTTAGCCTGCTTCTCCATCGCGCCCTGAATATCAGGAGGACACATTATGTTCTTAAGCTCTACTCTGTTTACCTTGATTCCCCAAGGATCTGTAGCTACATCAAGTGTAGAACGCATCTGTGTATTGATAGTCTCACGGGATGTAAGTGTCTCATCCAGTTCAAGATCACCGATGATGTTACGAAGTGTAGTAGCTGTAAGGTTTTCAAGAGCTGAGATAGGATTCTCAACACCGTATGCATAAAGCTTAGGATCTGTTATCTGATAGAAGATAACTGTATCTATTCTGATTGAAACGTTATCCTTTGTGATAACCGGCTGTGGAGGGAAGTCCGCAACCTGTTCCTTAAGCGTTACCCTCTTTGCTACTCTGTCGATGAAAGGTAACTTCATGATGGATACCAACGTGCCGTGTATCCTGATATCCGCCAAGTCTCTCAATGACTAGGCTGTTGCCTGTGGCACTATCTTGATACAGGAAGCAAAAATCAAGATGATTACAATAGCGAGGAACGCCATTGCCAAAAATGATCCGCTTATAAGTCCTCCGGTAGCCACCATTGGTTTAGCTAAGTACAATAATCCTCCCATAATATACCTCTTTTCTTTTTATTATCTGTAAAGGGTCAATCCCTAATACATTCAGTATCAATCAAAGTTTTCCTGTAAACCTTCTACAGGAGACAACCTCTTTGTTTCCTCTGTAATTAACGGTTCAACTATCAGTTTAACGCCCTGTACCTCCATTACCTTGACTATTGTGTCCTCTTCAATGACACCACTCCTATTAAGGTTGATCTGGCAGACCAGTCAATGCCATTTAGCAAGACTCTTCCTGTCTCATTAAGATTGTCAATTTTTTCAACCACCTTAGCTTCTCTGCCTATAAGGTCGTCAACATTGGTCTTTGTCCTTCTTGAATTGACGTATTTAACAGCAAGAGGTCTGTATACAACAAGGACAAACTAGGGAAACAACTAAGAACAAGACAATCTGAATCCAAGCACTGGCTCCAAAGAGACTTGCAAAAAATGATACTAGAGCACCGATTGCAAACCATATAGTTGTGAGTCCCATAGTAAGGAATTCCATCACAACCAGTATTATAAATGCCATAAGCCAAAATTGAAAATCCATAATCTGCCTCCTTGTTAATATTATGGTGAGTTTAACGGCTATAAATCCATAGAGAACCTCTTTTATAATACTATTATAGCTTATTTTTAAAATTAGTGTTTACTTTTTCAAAACAATTTCTTAAGGAAAAATAAATATAGTCAAAGAAGTATGCAGGGCACGCACTTTACACAGTATTTTTATATATCGATGGGAGAAATAATAAGACTGATAATATATCTGATTTACAGACATGCCTTATATATCTCAATTATGTCCTCTTTGGTTAAAGGTACATAGGCATTCTTAAGGTCTGCTTCTGCCTCAAGGTGGTCTGCCATTTTGCCAAAGTATTCCTCCGTAATATTAAGCTCAGTGAGGTTTGATGCAATACCTGACTCCTCAAAGAAGGTTTCAAGTGCATCTATACCCCTAAGGGCAAGTTCCTCATCACTTCCTCCTGAAAGCCCCCAGACATTCTTTGCAAAGCGCACAAACCTGCCTGTGGTTGATGGATCTTTTTTAAGTATATGCCTCATCCATCTCGGTGTAAGTATGGCAAGGCCTACACCATGGGTAATATCATAAAAGGCAGAAAGTTCGTGTTCTAAGCCATGGCAAGGCCAGCCTGTGCCTAGCTTTCCGTACTCAGGTATGCTGGAGCAGGCTACTGACGAGGCCATCATAAGATTGCCCCTTGCAGCGTAGTTATCAGGCTCCTTAAGGGCTATAGGAAGATTCTTAATGACAGTCTTTAGCACAGTCTCAGCAATTCCATCTGATATATCGCAGTCGTCTGTTCTTGAGAAATACCCTCCATGATATGGCTCATGATATCTGCTGAACCCGCTGCTGTCTGATACTTTGATACGCTAAATGTATAGGTAGGGTCACAGATAGATACTGCGGGATAGGTGAACATTGCACCTATCTTTTCATCTGTTGCCATATTGCTAATAACACCTGCTCCGTCAAACTCTGAGCCTGTTGCGCTAAGGGTGAGGATGTCTACCAGAGGAAGGGCTTTTTTTAACTTCCACTCAGACTTAACCATCTTCCACAGGTCGTCACCTTCAAAGTACACTCCACAGGCTATGACCTTAGAGCAGTCTAGCGTACTTCCTCCACCTACAGAAAGTACAACATCTATGTTGTTTTCCTTGCAGAGTTTGACTCCCTTAATAACTGATTCTATTCTTGGATTAGGCTCTATGCCATCACATTCAACTACGCTAAATCCACCCTCAGAAAGTATCTTCATAACCTCATCATAGAGTCCTATTTTCTTGATAGAGCCACCACCATAAGCAAGCAGCACTCTTTTGCCAAACTGGTTAAGTGCGCCTGCAAGCTTAGATATCTGTCCTTTACCAAAATAAAGTTCTGTAGGTATTGAGTGTACGAAGTTTTCCATAGTTTCCTCCTTTAACTGTGGCTTATTTGTGAGAGATAATGCTTTCTCCTATAATCAAGCTGTTGATAGAATTTTTATTTGCTGATGTGGGTGTCAGGGTATTTGACGCCCATTGATACTTGTACCTGCTTGTTTCATTATACTATATTTTGGTTTCAATGTAACTGGTAATTTGTCTTTATAATTTGTAATTTTTCTATACAACATTCACGTTGTTTTAGATTTGGTTAGAACTTTTTACTTATATCACACCCATATATATAATGTAAAATATTATATTTATATCGACAATAGTCATTTTTAAAGACTATAATAAGATTAGGAAACAAATAATTAGTTTTTGATGAGTACCGGCTTGATATGGGGGAGGTTTGAGATGAAAATGAATTCTAGCACAGAAATATGCTTTTCTCTAGCTGATGTATGTAGGAATTATCTATTTCAGAGGCAACTGCAAAAGAACTGGGTAAAGCTTGGCAAGCTCATCCCTGTAGAATCAGGTACGACGCATTTCTCTATAGAATATGTTCAAAAGTCTTAAAATTTGATATTGCAATGGGTGATAATTCTGCTCTTAAAAGCAGAAGAAACAAGTCCTTGTATCCGAATCAGCCTATATGACTCGTATATACTCTGGGGATTCTGTAAACTTTGGAGCCTGTTCGCTATATCTTAGTGTAAATGAAAATAAAATTGAAGTTAGCAATCGATATTTTATTATCAGTTCTCGCAGACTGCGCCGTAAAGTTAATGCTTTCAAGACTTGGCGAGAAGATGGACTCCCTGTGCTTAAAGCCTTCTTAAATAATGAGTACGCAAGTCTTCCATATTCATTCTTGATAGACGACCTTATATACGTGGGTGGAGGGAATTGAGGATATCGCAGATGATTATCCTGAACTTTTTGAGACCGAATATGTATATGAAGAAGCGGTGGATGTCATAGGACTTTTATACATTTCTCTTAAGAGTTCAAGAGACAGGAAGTTTCAGGGCTGCTATTATACTCCTTCAAAGGTAGCAAAAGGCTCTGTGACAACCTGATTCTCACAGATAAGATGGAAAGCAAGAAGATAATGGATCCTTGTTGTGGAACGGGAAACTTTATTCTACAGATTCCCTGACTGCTTTGACTATAAAAATGTTTATGCCAATGACATTGACAGCCTGAGCGTGAAGCTTTGCGCGAATAAACTATGCCCCTAAGATATAAGGTAAAGGATAGCAAGCTTATTTATGACCATATCACCGAGGCGGATTATCTCTATTTTCCAATAAACAAGAAGTTTGACTACATCCTCGGCAATCCGCCTTGGGGTTATCGTTATTCACACGAGGAGAAGTTAAAGCTTCGAGACAAGTTTGAATGTGCGACTACTCTATCTATAGAGTCCTACGACATATTTATTGAACAGGCACTAAGGAATCTTAAGACAAACGGCATCCTTTCATTCATCCTTCCACAGGCAATATTAAATGTTAAATCGCATACTCCTATCAGGAAATTAATACTGGAAAGATGCTCGTTTGATTATATTGAATCTTGAGCAAAACTTTTTACAATGTACACTGTCCGAGCGTGATATTGCAGATGAAATATACTGATTCTCCGTTTTCAGCAGTAGGAATGAGGGTTAAGGAAGAAAAAAGAGAGTATACCATCGATATCGATAGGGAATTTAATGCTGACTACTGCACTTTCAATACAACTGACGAGGAATATCTTATAATAGGAAAGATAAAAGATACTCCCGGACATACCTACACTAGCTGGCAGTCCACCTTTGCACTCGGTATAATTACTCCGGGGATAACAAGAGATTTATAACTGATGAGAAGACAGATAAAAATGAGCAGATACTTAGCGGAAGCAATGTATTTAAGTTCAAGTCCAAAAACTCAGGCAGATATATAGAGTTTAAGCCTGAACTTTATCAACAGGTGGCGCCAACAGAGCACTATAGAGTCAGGGAAAAGCTTATATACAGATTCATCTGCAACCAGATAGTGATGGCTTATGATAATAAAAATACCCTCACTCTAAATAGCTGTAATGTGCTTATACCACAGATTCCGGGGCTTTTTATTAAGTACGTGATGGGTATATTAAACTCGAGGATAGCTCAGTTTTACTTTAGGAAGATGTTTGACTCGGTAAAGGTTCTCAGGTCACATATTGAGAGGATTCCTATCCCAGTAGTGGGTGTTTCCGAGCAGGAAAAGATAATTGAAGTTGTTGACAAAATACTGGGACTGGGTGTCAAAGCCGATGCCTTTAGGACGATTAAGCTTTATAATGAATTAGACCATAGGGTAGCAAAGCTTTATGACTTAGATGAAAGGGAATACAGCATAATACTTAAAAAGTATGGAAAAAGACAACCTATTTTTACCATAGATACCCTACAAATCCTCCCTATACTAAGAGCTGTGTGCGAACGCACACAGCTCTTTTATTAAATTATGAGATTGGGGCATACATTTATTTGGTAAATGCCAATTTTAGTGTAAGAATCCTTCCTTTTTAAGGACAGTACTAAGTGCAAGATAAAGAACAGTTGCAAATACAACCGAAGCTACAGCATTTACAGAGGTTGTAAGAGCTGAAATCTTGGCAAAGGCTTCGGATATTTCCTGTGGAAGCCCAAGCACATACTGTTTGTAGAAATATCCTACAAGAGGATCTGCTATTATGTTGAAAAGCAAACCGCAGGATGCTGAACAAACTGTAGCAAGTCATGAGCTTCTTCTTCTCGACTATTTCATTAATCTTAAATCCCTTTATGCGCCACCAGCCCTACAATAAGACCGATGAGAAGCTTACAGTAAAGGTCTTTAGTGCGCTTGTAGCGTAACCACTCGTAAGGTCCGCTATGGTAAGTCCTCACAGCTCCTGCTGAGCCACCCATGGCTCCTCCCTATGAAGAGTGCGCCAGTGCCACAAAGGTATTACCAAGGTGAAAATGCAGTCTTCTCTGTACCTACAGGTATATCAAATCTAAATACCTGAAAACCTATATAGGATAAGACTGCAAAAAAGTGCAGCCAAGGCAAGCTTCTTTTATCCTGTTATCCGTACCTGTTTTTAACCATTTCTTTGCTCACATTATTCATATCAAAACTCCTTTTCTTCCCCTAAAGCGTAAGTCTCTTTAGTGGTTATATGATAAAGGATTTTTGGCATGTAATAAATATCCAGTTTTTAACTTTTTATAGTGCCAGTTGTGTGTTTTTCTCATAGAGCTTAAGAACCTCTTTCTCTTGATAACTCAAGAAGTTCCGCCCTTGATTCCTTAGAGAGCTCGTGAATATAAATTGGTTCTCCGTATTCTATAGTCATCCGGTTACTCTTTATCCAAGGCAGATGGTTCTCAAATACCTTGTCAGAATTGGTTATGGCAACAGGAACTATGAGGCATCCCGCCTTTTTCAGCCATCTTAAGGCTGCCCGGCTTAAACGGAAGAAGGCCCTCTGCGCTGTTTCTGTCTCCTCAGGGAGATGAACATCGAGGTACCCCTTTGGATATTCTCAATACCTTAAGTATTGCCTTTATACCTCTCTTGGATTCTCTCTGTCTAGGAACACACATTTGATATTTCTCATCCATACCCTAAGACCCGGAACCTTGGCAATTTCCTTCTTTGAAACAAAGCTTGCCAGCACAGGCACTGTATAGTAGGCGAGGATTATATCAAAGAAGCCTCTGTGGTTAAAGATAAAGAGAACTGACTCATCTTTTGGTATCCTCTCAAGTCCTATGACTTTCTTCTCTAATTCCCTGAGATGAAGAGTATCTTTCCAAAGTACTGATTTTACTATGCTTTGGCTTATCTTTTGCTTTTAATCTCTCATTGAATTTGCCTACAAGCCAAAAGAAACGGCAGGGCAAATAAGCTAAACACCCCAAATATAACTAAGTACAAAACTACTATTATCGTCCTCATCCTGTCTCCTATTTAAGCTCTGTCGCATGTTTATTGGTCTGAAGAGCATTGTTGTAATCATCTAAAAGCTTTTTCTTTGCATCCCATAGTCTCTGTGTCAAATCTACGTGTACCTCGTGTGGATTGACAAGACGTCTGGTTTCATCCCAAAGTGTGTTTAATTCCTTCTCACAATATTCTCTAATCTCCATTACGCTAGGAGAGGTATATACGCACTGTCCCTTGATAAACACCGGCTTAAGAAGCTCTCTTACCTTGAATTCACCCGGCATCAAACGGGTCTTTTTCCAGGTTTCTATAGGGTCAAACATCATATATTCTTCATCTTCTGATATGTTCTCATCTGAAAATGCTATAAGATCTCCCTTAATCTTGCCTTCAAGGTCATATATTCTAAATATGGTCTTGTCGCCGGGATTGGTTATCTTCCAGGTATTCTCTGAAAGCTTAATCTTAGGCTCAAAGGTACCATCTTCCTTCTGCATAGCCGCAAGCTTATACACTCCACCAAAGGCAGGACAATCCGCACTTGTGATGAGCTTGGTTCCAACTCCCCAAGAGTCTATGCTTGCCTTTTGCAGCTTAAGTGAAGATATAAGGTTCTCATCAAGATCAGAGGATGCAACTATGCTTGCATCACTAAATCCCTGCCTCATCAAGCATCTTTCTTGCCTTCTTTGATATATAGGCAAGGTCTCCACTGTCAAGCCTGATACCGTATTTTCCAAACTTTATTCCTGCTTCCTTCATTTCGGTAAATACCTTAATTGCATTAGGCACTCCCGAGCGAAGAGTATCATAGGTATCCGCTAAAAGGATTGCATTGCCCGGATAAAGCATGGCATATTCCTTGAATGCAGTGTATTCGTCAGGGAAGCTCATTATCCAGCTGTGTGCATGGGTTCCAAGGACAGGAACTCCAAACTTCTTGGCACAGATTACATTACTTGTGCCTGCACAGCCTCCTATAACAGCAGCCCTTGCTCCAAGTGTACCCGCATCAGGCCCCTGAGCACGTCTTAAGCCAAACTCCATAACAAAGTCCCCCTCGGCAGCGTAGCATACTCTTGCCGCCTTGGTAGCTATAAGACTCTGATGATTGATAAGGTTAAGTATGACTGTCTCTACAAGCTGAGCCTGCATGATAGGTGCAACCACCTTAACAAGTGGCTCCATAGGAAGACTACAGTTCCCTTCCAGGTACTGCATATATATCTCCCGTAAAATGAAAGCCTGAAAGATAATCAGAAAATCCTCGTCAAACATTCCAAGCGAACGGAGATATTCCACATCTTCATAGTTGAAATTAAGGTTTTTGATAACATCTATAACCTGTTCAAGACCCTGCTGCTATAGCAAAAGCCATTATCCGAAGGATTTTGCCTGTAAAACATATCAAAAACCACCACAGGGTCTTTTCTTATTCTTAAAATATCCCTGCATCATAGTAAGTTCATAAAATCTGTAAGTAAAGTAAGATTACCAACCATTTTAACCTCTTTCACCTCTGTTATTATTGTTTATTTGTTCAACTTCTTAGCTATATCTTCTTCAGTTTCAGGCATCTTGTCTTCTGCACTGCCTTTCAGAAAGTTTTGTCCTCTTTATTCTTATTCATCATCTTTTGAAAACTTTCTCGAAAGGTCCGGTATCATATCTAAAAGCCTTGTTATTGTATCCTGGTTCTTGATATTAACAAGCCTTACATTGCCATTTTTGATAACAAGGACTGAGCTAGGTGTAATCTTTGCCGGACATAGCGCCTACACCTATTGTCCTTTTTCTTCGATTCACTGGCAAAAGCTCCCTGCTCCTGCACCAAAAGACACATCCACAAGCTGGGAAGAATGGTCGTTCCGTCTTCAAATTTAATTGCATCTCCTACCACTGTCTTGCTGGTTATAAAACCATCCATTCCCTTAAACAATGCAGCCATTGTTTCATCAAAATTATTACTGGCCATCACTTCCTCCTTTAACCCTTAGCAAAACTCTTTTTACATCTGTTGAAATTCCTTAATAATGCCTTAACCTTCTTACTAAATAAAAGCTTTAATCCTATCAAAAGCATAGCAAACATCCTTATTTTCCCTGAAAATGAAGCATCCACTTCTATCACTTCTTCGTCCCATTCAGGTATAATGTCAAACTTTCCTGCATACAGAGGGATATACAAAGCAAAGGTAAGTAAGATACTGCCCTTCGGTGTATACATCTCCTGTCCCAAATCTAAGCCAGCCCTTTATCTTTTTCGGCAGTATCATTTTAACAAGTATTTTAGACTGAGTTAGAAGATAAAAGATTCCATCTGACGTGCCCTCTGCATTTATAAACTTAGCACTGCTTCCTTTTTTTATTGTTAAGGCTAAGAAAGTCTTCCTTTAAATGCAGTCCACTTACTCTCAATCTTTTCTTTTTATTTCCTCTATTTTAGCAAAGATATTTAAACTTTTTCTTGGTTTTTGCTTTTTGCTTTTTGCTTTTTGCTTTTTAGTTTTTGCCCTGCCTTATTTTTCTTCACTTTACTTGCCCGCACACCTCTTGTTTACGAGTCTACCTGTGTGCCATCTTCTATATTACTATCTTCCTGCTTAATAGATTCCGGTTGATTGTTTACCTGTTTACTATCTGCCTCTGCTTCCATCTCCTGTTCTACTATTGTAGGCTTTAGATGTCTGTGTTTCACATCCAGCCTTGTTCCTTTCTCTGCTTTCTTAGCTGTTTCCGCTCTGTTATCCCGTAGATGTCTCCAGCTTCTATTGTTTTTAGACTTGTATCCTCTGCCTGACACTGGCTTTGTTTTCTTTACGCCTCTTTCCATCCTCTTCATCTTCATCGCTTTTTCACTTGATATCAGTGTAAAAAAAGGCAGCTTCGCTTCATAGCTTAGCTCCTCTTTATAAATGGCTCTTGCTCTTAACAATCTAAATAAGAAACTAACCTCTCCGTCTGCTTCAAGCTGCTTATCCACGTATTTTACTCTTATTGTGTACACGAAAGGAACGAATAAAAACAGCAGAATTATTATGAGAAGCAAGCCCAGTATACCAAGCAATATAATGCCTATCACTTTTAGTATGGCAAGTAAAACACCGATAATCCCCATTGTACTCACCTCTTTCGCTTTTCTTTCTTAAGCCAAAGCCTTGCGACAAGCATAATTGCTTCTTTCTTTGAGCCTGTAAGCCCAATCAGCTTATAACAGCCTTTTTGGTATGGACTCTTCCTGAACTCATTGAGAGCAATAATCTCGTATAAGTTAGCAGGGTTCTGTGGTTCAAAGACTCCGAATGCACCAATAGGCGAAAACTTCCCCTTCCTAAGGGAACCTATAACCTGTTCCCTTATCAAGTCAGACTTCATCAGTCCTTCCACAATGAAAGTTTCGCCTATTATTATCATTATATCACCATTTATTCACAAATGATTTCAGTAACTGCGTTTATAGTTCCAATAAGTTCTTCCCTGCTGTTGCAAGAAGCGAGAGATGACCTATATAATCCATAACCTCAGTTCTATTTCTCAAAAGTAAACAGGAATACTTCCCTATTACCCTGTGCTATAATTCCCACGTCTTACGCTTCTGTCAACTTCTTCAAATATTCTCTCAAACTCTGCCTTTAACTTCTCTTTAAGTGCCTCCAAATCAGCATCTCAACAACTCCTGTCTCTTCAAGGTCTGTGAGGTCTGCAAAAGGCTGCCCCTGCTTTTAAGATGCTGTACTTATGCAGGTCTTCGTACTTATCAATAAGCCAAAACTCTGAGGTCTCCTTAGCAAATCTGTTTAGTACATCAAAAAGTGTGCCTTCAAAGCTGTGAAAGCTTCATCATATATACTTTCAAGTTTACCCTCAAGCTGTGAGAAAATCTCTGCCATCTTCACATCAAATTCATCGAGGCTCATATCTTCATTTGCAAAGCTTTCATTGGTAAACTTTATCATTTCAATTTCAAGTCCTGCAGCTGCATATCGATATTATCCCAGTTAAGCAGTACTGCATAGAGGTCATTTACAACCTCCATAACCAGGATACCATCATCTGTAAGGTCTGAGCACCTTGCTATAACTGCATTTAACTTAGCACTCTCAGAGAGAAGCTTCTTTTCTGTAGCTTTATCAAATTCATAGTTCTTATAATACTCAAACTCATCCGCAATATCAGGGTAGAGCTTCTGCATCTTGTCAAGGTCATAAATCATACCTGCCTGCCCTAACCATATAGGCAAACGCCTTTAGAGCCTTTCTTCTGACCACCTGTGTAGCGGTCTACTGAGTTCTCGATGATATCGAAGAACTTGCCCCTTTAGTGTATCTGATGGGAAGTTCAGATATCACTCTCTGAATCTTTGGAATTGATAGCGATATTGTCATCATCTTCAAAGATATAAGCAAGGATTTTTCTTGCTTCGTCATCTGTGTCAAATTCTTTTTCCGTCGTATTCTTTGTTTGGAAGCTTTTCTTGAAAGCTACGTAGTTAAAAAGTTCTCAAAGGCACTTAAGAAGGCGGTTGCTGCATCTACTCCTTCTTTAACCTCTCTTCCCTTATTTTTTCGGCTTCCTCTATGCTCTCCTTAGAAAAATCTCCATCCACTATAACAGACTTAATAAGAGCATTTATTTTCTCTTTGCTCCATCAAAGCTCCTATCGGTTTCTTTTTCCTTTGTATTTACAAAATAGTTTGCATAGTTCATTGAGAGATTAAGAATTGCTGCCTTCCCATAAACTGTGGATAGCTCTGCCTGCAAAAGGCAGGGAAGGCTTCTTTCAAGGTTTCTTCCCTTCTTAATATCCAACATAGCGCTTGTTTTCTTACTCATTATAATGTCCTCACTTATATTTTTATTAAAAGAAAAATTCTATTGCTTTTTATATGCTGATGTGTAAATAAATGCTCGTTGCAGTATTCATAGTTTCCATCACATTTTGAACAGAATCTGAACTCAGGTTTGGATCGTCAAGCTCTGTCCTACCGCAAATGGCACATTTATGTCTTGCTAATCCCCTGTTTTCTGTGCGGAAGCTTCTCTCCACCTTTATTCCTTGATTCAAACTTCATTCTCCGCATCCTGTTATTAAGCTTCTGCCTGTAATTCCTGGTTGAAAAGTAAAACCATATAAAGTTAAGCATAGCAACAACTATTGCAATCGCAAACATAAAAGTTGCCTGCAGCGGCATTCTGCACCATCTGAAGCACTACAAAGGCACCGTAGAAGATACCGAGGTACTTCATCTTGATAGGAAGAACAAACATAAGGAGTACCTGATAATCAGGATACATCGCACAATACGCAAGAAGAAGGGATTCGTTGATGTAATTAAGTCCGAAGTACATTCCCGATAGTCCGTCTCCTGTCACTGCGTATGTGATAATTGCAGCGATTATATTAAAAATGATTCCTGAAAGATAATAAACATTGAATCTAAAAGAGCCCCAGGCATATTCCAGGTTCGTTCCCAGTATCCAGTAAAAATAAAGTGTTATACAAAAAAAGATGACTGAAGTTCCACCACTTACGCTTGCCATAGGCTCCAGAATAAAGGTAATAAGCCTCCATACCTGCCCTGCATAATCTTTTTCAATATTTAATGAGAGATAGGAAATATAAAATAGAGGATTGACCACTCGATATCAGGGCGCCTACTATGTATACTCCTATTATATAGAGTATGAGATTCTTAATAGCAAATCTTCCCAAACTTCCTTTCCATTTTATCCAGAAAAATTATTCATCATATTCTCCTATTTTTTTGTATGCCAAAGAATAATAAGCTAAGCAGCACTCAAGTCTCATCGCATATTATATATCTTTGACACTTATATCCTTATAGGATATACCATACTATTATAAATTTTTATTAAAACCCTTGTCAACAAATTACTAAATATGTATGAAAGATAGAATAATACAGTTTTGTGTTAATTCTGTGTTATAACCTATTTCGTGAATATTTGAGGGAAAATGTATCTAATTAAACACATTTTTGTAAAAATTTTTCTACTGTCCTTTTTCGTTGTGGTATAATATCGTGGATTCAAACTAATTGCGTCAAATATATTTTCAACGAAGTTAAAAGGCTTGTATATGCCTCTGTCTTCGTTTAGAATGGAGAATATTTTATGTCAGAAACAAAGTATCGCCTAGGTATAGACATAGGCTCTACTACAGTTAAAGTTGCACTTATAGACGATAATCTGAAAGTACTCTTTTCAGACTATCAGAGGCATTATGCCAATATTCAGGAGACTCTCGCTTCTCTTTTGCATGATGCAATCAAGACTTGTGGCAATGCTAACGTGTATGCAATGATAACAGGCTCAGGCGGTCTTACCCTCTCAAAACATCTTGACATCCCATTTTGTTCAAGAGGTTATTGCAGTGGCTACCAGCCCTTAAGACCTTTGCCCTCAGACCGATGTAGCAATAGAGCTTAGGCGGTGAGGATGCCAAAATCATATACTTTACAGGTGGAATCGAGCAGAGAATGAACGGTATCTGTGCAGGTGGTACAGGCTCCTTCATCGACCAGATGGCAAGCCTCTTAAAGACTGATGCAGCCGGTCTTAATGAATATGCAAAGAGTTACCAGTCCATCTATCCGATAGCCGCACGTTGTGGAGTATTTGCAAAGTCGGATATACAGCCTCTTATAAATGATGGAGCTACGAAGCCAGACCTTGCCGCATCCATCTTTCAGGCTGTTGTAAATCAGACCATAAGCGGTCTTGCCTGTGGTAAGCCAATAAGAGGAAATGTAGCCTTCCTTGGCGGACCTTTGCACTTCCTTACTGAGCTGCAGGCTGCCTTTGTAAGAACTCTTGAATTAGGACCTGAAAATATAGTTGCTCCGGAAGGCTCACATCTATTTGCCGCCATGGGTGCTGCTATGAGCTCTAAGTATGAGAAGGCTACGACTCTTTCCCAGCTTCACAATACTCTTCACAACAAGGTTAGTATGGATTTTGAGGTAGCAAGGCTTGAGCCTCTCTTTAACAGCGAGGAAGAATACGAAGCCTTTAAGGCTGAACATAAGAAGGCTGAGGTAAAGAAAGGAAATCTTGCAGATTACCACGGAAAATGCTTCCTTGGTATAGATGCAGGCTCTACCACTACCAAGGTAGCTGTTGTAGCTGAAGATGGAACCCTTCTCTATTCATTCTACAGCAGTAATAACGGAAGTCCTCTTAAGACCTCTATTAAAGCATTTAACGAAATACATGAGCTCATGCCAAAGGACTGCAAGATAGCAAGAAGCTGTTCTACCGGCTATGGAGAGGCATTGCTTAAGGCTGCCTTTCTTCTTGATGAGGGTGAGGTTGAGACTGTTGCCCACTATACTGCTGCTTCCTTCTTCAATCCAAAGGTAGACTGTATCCTTGACATCGGCGGTCAGGATATGAAGTGTATAAAGATAAAAGACGGCACAGTTGACGGCATTCAGCTTAACGAAGCCTGTTCATCGGGTTGTGGTTCATTTATAGAAACCTTCGCTAAGTCCCTTAACTATGAGGTTGCTGACTTTGCTAAGGTTGCCCTTCTTGCGAAGAATCCTATTGACTTGGGTTCACGTTGTACGGTATTTATGAACTCTAAGGTTAAACAGGCGCAAAAAGAGGGTGCAAGTGTAGCAGACATTTCTGCCGGTCTTGCTTATTCGGTTATTAAAAATGCCCTTCTGAAGGTTATTAAACTTACAGACCCTAAGGATTTGGGCGAAAATATAGTAGTTCAGGGTGGAACCTTCTACAATGACGCTGTGCTTAGGAGCTTTGAAAAGGTATCAGGCACCAAGGCTATAAGACCTGATATTGCAGGTATAATGGGTGCTTTCGGTGCTGCACTTATAGCAAGAAAGCACTACAGGCAGGGTGATGAGACCACCACTCTATCCTACGAGCAGATTAAGAATCTAAACTATGAGACAAATATGGAGAGATGCCAAAAGTGTAATAACCACTGTATGCTTACTGTCAATACATTTACAGGTGGAAGACACTATATCTCAGGTAACAGATGTGAAAGAGGTCTCGGTCTTGAAAAGAACAAGGACAATATACCTAATCTTTTTGAGTATAAGATGCAGAGAACCTTCGGTTACAAGCCTCTAAGCGAGAAAGAAGCCACAAGAGGCACTATTGGTATTCCAAGAGTGCTCAATATGTATGAAAACTACCCTCTTTGGTTTACTTTCTTTACCAAGCTTGGTTTCAGAGTTGTGCTCTCTCCCCGTTCAAGCAGAAGTATATACGAGCTTGGTATTGAGTCCATTCCAAGTGAGTCAGAGTGCTATCCTGCCAAGATTGCACATGGCCACGTTATGTGGCTTCTTAAAAAGGGCGTGAAGCATATATTCTACCCTTGTGTAATATACGAGCGCAATGAGACACCTGACTCGAATAACCACTACAATTGCCCTATTGTTACTTCTTATGGTGAGAATATTAAGAACAACATGGAAGAACTTAATGACCCTTCCATCACCTTTGAGAATCCTTTCCTTTCACTTGAGTCTGAGAAGATACTTGCTGACAGGCTTGTAAAGGTATTTGAGGGAAGGATACCAAAGGCTGAGATTAAATCTGCTGTAAAAGAGGCATGGAAAGAGCTCCTTCAGACCAAGAAGGATGTAGAAAAAAAGGGCGAGGAAGTAATTGCCTACCTCAAGGAGACAGGCAAGAAGGGCATAGTTCTTGCGGGAAGGCCATACCATATTGACCCTGAGATAAATCACGGTATACCTGAACTTATCACCTCCTTTGGTGTTGCTGTTCTTACCGAGGATTCGGTGGCACATCTAGGACAGGTTGAGCGTCCTCTTGTGGTAATGGATCAGTGGATGTACCATTCAAGGCTTTATAAGGCTGCCTGCTATGTAAAGACCAATCCCGCACTTGATTTGATTCAGCTTAACTCATTTGGCTGCGGACTGGATGCGGTAACTACAGATCAGGTAAGTGATATCCTTGAGCGTGCAGGCAAGATATACACTGTACTTAAGATAGATGAGGTAAATAACCTCGGTGCGGCTAGAATCAGAATCCGCTCTCTCCTTTCTGCGGTAAAGGACAGGGAAGCTAATCCTATGCAAAACTTTGATATCTCCTCTGCCACTGACAGGGCTGTATTTGAGAAGGAAATGAAGGATTATACCATACTTTGTCCTCAGATGTCTCCTATCCACTTTGAAATGCTTAAAACTGCTATCGAATGGGGTGGCTACCATATAGAGCTCCTTGCGGATGAACATTCCGTCATCGATACCGGACTTAAATATGTAAATAATGATGCCTGCTACCCATCTCTCATAGTTGTTGGTCAGATTATGAGTGCAATAAAGTCAGGCAAATACGATGTAAATAAGCTTGCAATCTTTATAAGCCAGACTGGAGGAGGCTGCCGTGCATCCAACTACATAGGCTTCATCCGTAGGGCACTTAAGAAGGAAGGACTCGCACATATCCCTGTTATTTCCCTCTCTGTTCAGGGACTTGAGAAGAATCCGGGCTTTAGTGCTACCCTCCTATCCTTCTTCGCTGCCTTCAGGCTCTTGTGTACGGTGACCTTTTCATGAGGGTGTTGTATGCAACAAGGCCTTATGAACTTGTGAAGGGCTCAGCCGATGAGCTTCACAGGAAGTGGGAGAAAAAGTGTATAGAAAGTCTTAAAAAGGCTTCAATGATAACCTTTAACAAAAACTGCAAGCAGATTGTAGAGGACTTTGATACTCTGCCTCGTGTAGAAGGACTTACTAAGACCAAGGTAGGTATAGTAGGAGAAATCCTTGTCAAATTCCTTCCAAGTGCTAATAACGGTGTTGTAGAGCTCCTTGAAAATGAAGGTGCTGAGGCAGTCGTTCCTGACCTTATAGACTTCCTCCTCTACAGTGCATACAATACTAATTTTAAGGCAGAAACCCTTGGCAAAAGTAAGAGAAATGCCTTTATAAGCAATAGGGCAATTGACCTTATCGAGTTCTTTAGAAAGCCGGCCAGAAAGGCTCTAAGAAAGAGTAAGCACTTCGTAGAGCAGAGTTATATAACTGAGCTTGCTGAGTATGCTGAGCCGATAGTTTCTCTTGGCAATCAGACCGGAGAAGGTTGGTTCCTTACAGGCGAAATGATTGAGCTCATTAAGTCAGGAGCAACCAACATCATCTGTACCCAGCCTTTTGGCTGCCTTCCTAACCATGTAGTAGGAAAGGGCGTAATAAAGCAGCTAAGGCTTAAGTATCCGGGTACTAATATAGTTGCTGTTGACTATGATCCGGGTGCAAGTGAGGTTAATCAGCTTAACCGTATTAAACTTATGCTTGCAACTGCTGAGAATGAGCTTCTTAGAAGTTAAAACTTAATGTATTTATTAAGAGATAGTCCCTTTGCGGGGCTATCTTTTTATTTTGGTTGTTTTGTACACTTTTTCTTTCAAAACTTTGTGCACTTTGCCGTTGTTTTTGATTTGAATTTCGTTTATAATACTACTTGTCGGGTGAGTTGCAATAGTCACTAAGTAGTATTTCTAAACCACTAAGCAGTATTTTTAGTTTTTATAATTTGTGAAATATGTATTCGATATCTGATCATAGTGATATGTGTTCGATGTCTGTCTTTACTGATTGCTGCTTTTTCTCCCAATAGTCACTGCAAAAAGCGTTCAGTTCTTAGGTATCTGCATTAAGCAGTTCTGATTATTGTGACTGCCTTAAACTTTAGTATATCCTGAGTATCTAAGTCTTACTTAGCAGGAAAATCTATTTAATCATTTTTAACTTCATCTGCTATAATGTCTATAAGGCATTGTAGCAAACCCAACGAAAGAAAAAGGACTATATGCCAACAAAGAAAGAACGTGATGAGTATTTAAGGGCTTAAACCCATTGATGACCTTATGTTTCGTAAGATGGCTGAACATAAGGAGTTCTGCGAGGAAATCCTAAGAGTTATTTTTAGGTGATTATGAGCTGGTTGTTGCTGATAATATGCAGCAGTTTGACCTTAAGAATCTACAAGGTCGCTCTGTAGTACTAGATGCTAAAATGTATAACCGGCGATGGACGGTATATCAATATCGAAGTCCAAAAAGCGAATGATGACAATCATCTAAAAAGAGTGCGTTACAATGCTTCTGTGTTGACTGCACAATGTAACTAGAGACTGGAAAAGCAGTTTGAGTTTGTACCTGATATCTGTATTATATTTATTTCAGCCTTTGATTTATTTAAGGGTAATCTTCCGCTCTACCATGTAAAAAGGTTGTTGTGGGAAACTGAGCAGATAATAGAGGATGGTCTTACTGAGATATATGTAAATGCAGCTGTGGATGATGGTTCAAAGCTTGCAAAGCTTATGAAAGTGTTTACTAAGAATGATATTTATGATGAAGCCGATTTTCCCGGTTACCAGCGAAATCAAGGCTAGGTTTTAAAAAGGATGAAGGAGGTACTGTAAAGATGGATGCAACTTTACAAAAATGGATGCAAGAAAGTGAAGAGATTGGCGAAATGCGTGGTGAGAAACGTGGTGAGAAAACGTGGTGAGAAAACGTAGTGAAAAGAAGGCAAAATTGAAGGTGCAAACGAGGAAAAACTTAGAATTGCTAAAGATGAAAGCTAGTGGACTGGGTTTGATTTTATTGCCAGATTTACAGGGCTTTCTGAGGAGGCTGTTGCTGCTTTAGAGGGTTAGGATATCGCAACCTAGACTGTGAATGCCTTGGTCTATGTAAACGAAAAACGGTTACAAATTTACAAGGTCAGTTTTTGTTTATTTTGTACATTTTTGTAACCGTTTTTACGTTTTTGCCGTTGCTAAAAGTTTTAAAAATATACTATAATGAGACTAGTAAATATTGTTTGTAATACGCGTTATTCTCACGATTTTTCAAATTAATTGTATGATTACACTTATAATATGAAACTTTTTTCAATATAAGTGAGAGGGAAAAAATTAAAGAAAAAATTATGAAGGAGGTGCCGGAGGATTGATAATATTTTTACACGGATGTATGCTTAAAAGCGCTGAGATTAAAGAAGGATTATGCTCTTATTATATAGATTGTTTAGTAAGATAGTACGTATTACAAAAATATTTCATAAAAATATATTTTTGTAAAGGAGATTAGTGAAAAGCAGGACCTTAAAAAGAAAATTGGATAAACTCGGTAGAATCACCCTCCCATCAGATTTTAGAAAAGCCCTAAAGCTGGCTGATTTGGAGGAACTTGAGGTTGTGAGTGACGGAAATAGTATCATTCTTAGGAAGCAGAGCTATCCGGATGTATTTGGAAATATTGCTCACGATGATTTTTACTTTTGAATACCGAGGTAACAAGGTATCTAGGAGATCCATTATTGAATTATCAGAAATAGCGGGAATCATCTAACTTTGTTTAGATACTGTCAAAGATTTAGCCGGAGCCTATATTTAAGCTCCGGCTTTATTCATTAAAATCAAAACACCTTCATTGCTCTTTTTAGTATACCTGTCATCTCGGCAATTGCCATACCATAATTTACTATAGGAACACCCTGATTAACAGCCTTCCGATTCTGCTCTTCATAGCGGCTTCGTTAAGCATACAGCCTCCACAGTGGACTACTAACTTATAAGAAGTCAGGTCATCAGGATAGGTTCCTCCTGAGGTAAATTCAAAATGAGGGGAGGCGCCGGAATATTCCTTATCCATCTTGGAAGCTTTACTGTTCCAATATCTTCACACTGCCTGTGATGAGTACAGCCCTCACTGATAAGTACCCTGTCACCATCCTTTAGTTTAGATAGCATATCTGCACCTTCTAACATCTTAGAAAGCCTGCCTCTGTATCTCGCAAAAGAATTGAAAAATGAGGTTAGTCTAATATCTTCAGGCACACTTCACTTACTTTCTAAATACCTGCATGAGTCCGTAATTACAAGACTTGGAGGTAGTTTAAGTTTTGAGAGGCTCTCCTTTAGCTCACTATCCTGTACACAGAGTGTAATACAGCCTATTTCAAGCAATTCTCTAAGCACCTCCTGTTGAGGCAGGATTATCCTCCCTTTGGGTGCAGATTCATCTATAGGCATTACAAGAATTACTGTATCTCCTTTTATTTACCAGGTCTTTTAATATATACTTTTCGCCCTTGTCAGGAATAAGTCCTGCAAGTTTTTCTTTAAGCTTTAAGATATTAGTCTCCTCTTTTGCACTGACTAAGATTTCATTATCCTTTTCTTTTCTGTGTGGAGCCAGGTCAGCCTTATTAAGCACAATAATGAATGGTAATTTCTTCTTATTAAAGGTGTAGGCCATCTCTTTTTCTAGCTCTGTAAGCTCTCTGTCAGCCTCAGTCACAAGCACGGCTATATCTGTGGTATCAAGGACTTCCTTGCTTTTTTGAATTCTAAGACTGCCAAGTTCCCCTCGTCATCGATCCCCGCCGTATCTATAATAACTACAGGTCCCAGAGGAAGGAGCTCCATAGCCTTTTTAACCGGATCTGTAGTGGTTCCCTTCACGTCTGAGACCACACTTAATTCTTGCCCTGTTACCGCATTTACAAGACTGCTCTTACCTGCATTTCTCAGTCCAAAAAAGGCAATATGTACTCTTTCAGCCGAAACCGTCTGGTTTAATCCCATACTAAGCCCTCCTAGAATCTAAAATCTCTGCGGTTAGAAGCCTTGATGTCGTTTATATTGTTTATTGCTATTTTCTTCTCTTTTCATTAGGTATTTTATTTAGCTCTCTTTCAATCATTTCAAAGCCTTTTTTCCTCGTTTCCTCGCTTGCATAGTCCACAAGAAACTCGGTCAGTGTCATAAGGGCATTTGGATGACAGCTATTAAGTATCTGCCCGGTTTTGCAAAGAGCCATGAACCTGTCTCCGGTTCTGCCTTCTCTGTAGCAAGCTGTACAGAATGAAGGAATATGCCCATTGTCCATAAGCCAGCCAACTACCTCATCAAGGGTTCTGGTATCTGAAACCTCAAACTGCTCGCTGTCATGCACTCTTTCTTCCTTTTCATAACCTCCTACTGAAGTTCTTGAGGCTCCACTAATCTGAGAAATACCGAGGTTTAGAAGCCTTCCTCTAACTTTCTCAGATTCTCTTGTAGAAACCATCATTCCTGTATATGGAACTGCAAGCCTTATACAGGCTGTAATCTTTGCAAATATATCGTCCGATATAGAGTTGTCAAAGGCATTTGGATCTATGTCATCTGCCTTTTTGATTCGAGGTACACTTATAGTATGAGGTCCAACCCCATGAACCGCCTCAAGATGCTCAGCATGCATAAGCAGGCCTGCGAACTCATACTTATATCCCTCAAGTCCAAAGAGCACCCCAAGTCCTACATCATCAATGCCACCCTCCATAGCCCTGTCCATCGCTTCTGTATGATAGCAGTAGTCATGCTTTGGTCCTGTTGGATGTAGCTCCTCGTAGCTTTTTTTGTTGTAGGTTTCCTGAAACAGTATGTAGGTTCCTATGCCTGCATCTGCAAGCTTTTTGTAGTTTTCTACAGTTGTAGCAGCAATATTTACATTTACCCTTCTTATCGCTCCGTTCTTGTGATTCACACTGTAAATAGTCTTGATGCAGTCAAGAATATATTCGATAGGGTTATTAAATGGATCTTCTCCAGCTTCTATCGCAAGTCTCTTATGTCCCATATCCTGAAGCGCAATTACCTGTTCTTTAACCTCTTCCTGAGTCAGCTTCTTTCTTGCTATTGTTTTATTCTTGGCATGATAAGGACAGTAGACACAGCCATTTATACAATAGTTTGATAAATATAAAGGTGCAAACATAACTATTCTATTACCATAGAAAGCAAGTTTGATTTCCTGCTATTTTATTGATTTCTTCATTTATTTCAGGGATATCACAGGCAAGAAGTACAGATGCCTCCCTGTGGGAGAGACTCGTTACAGACATAGCCCTTATCTTTTTTACGGGCTTAGCTTCTCTAAGATTGTTCGAATAAGTTCCAGATTGTTTTTTTGTTTTTCTCTGCATAAGCAAGAGTTTCAAGTATTTCTTCGTTGTTGATAAATTCTTCAGCTTTTAAGCGATTTTACATCATATTTGTACATATAATTCCCCTTTCTTAAGGTCAGTTAATCTTCCCTTTAGATGTACTAATGTCGCCTCTCTGTTTACTATTTCAAAAGCCGATGGCAGACATTCTCTTTTTCAACTCTCTAAGCCCCTCTGCAGCCTCACTTCCTGTACATAGCTTCTTGTCATAAAGGGCGTATTTCCTCTAACTTCTGACGGAGAAAGATTAGGCATAATGACATTTTGCCCCTGGCAAGTATCCCTTTTTCTCTTCCATAGCTGTCAATAGTTCCGAGAGCTGTGGTTGAAGCTGCAAGAGAACAGGAGGGTGTATCAGTCTTATTATGGATAGCAGATAACAGGTAAAGTCCGCACTTCCGTTTTGCTATATCCTTAAAAGGAGTATCCTTTTGCGAAATAAATGTCACCCAATTCCACACATTTCATAGTCTTTAGCTCCTCGATGAACTTTAAGTCTTTGTGATGGTTTTTGCAGTCTGATACGGTGAGCCTCACTGATAGACCACAGCCCACATAAAAGCCTGCTTCCCTAAGACTTTTTAATGCAGTCCATTCTGTGAGACAAGGTAAGTTCAAGTGATGAAGCTTTGAATAATGTAAAGAGTCTGCAGTTTCGTGACGAAGCAGATATCTGTCAGCCCCTGCTGCCTTTTAACTTCAGGTAGCTTTCTCTGCTTCTCTCTCCCAAGGAGAGTGTGAGAGCGACTTCAGGATATCTTCTCTTAACCTCAGTGATTACCTCTACCAGAAATTCATCAGCTAAATACCGCATCCTCTCCTCCTTGCATAACAATGGTGCGAAAAGCCCAGTTCATAGCCCGCATCCACATTCAAGGATTTCATCCGCTGTAAGCCTGTATCTGTCAACTGCGCAATTGCTACTGTCTTATACCACAGTAATAACAGTCATTCTTACAAATATTACTTTCACCTCTATCAAACCTCTTATAAAAATCTTGTTGCCATAATGAGCTCTTCGCTCCTTATCCGCATATTGCCTGAGTATTTCAGCGTTTTCTTCATTAAAGCCTTCTACAAGTGTCTCATATTCTGAAACACTTAAACTATGTTTCTCCCCTAACCTCTCTATTAACTTACTAACATCATTCATCATTAGAAATCACGCCCGAAAAAGAAGTCTTAACATTAACCCCCTCAAGCTTTCCTATCTTCCCCGCTAATTCTGATGTAGTATCCTGAGGTGCATCCATAGCAATGCTGATAATATTAATCTCACGCCTCTTGTAAGGGATACCCATTCTTCCGATAATGAACTCCCTGTACTCGTGTAAAAGAGCATTCAGCTTCTCAACAGAATCCCTCTCATCCACAATAATACTTAAAAGCGCCACTCTCTTTTCCATACTTAAACCCTCCTTGAATAAAAAGAACAAACCTTATAATAATTATACAAAGTTTGTTCTAAGATTTCAACAATATTAGCTAAAACTAACAAAGTTTTCTTACCCTTGCTTAAGCCCTATTTTTAGTATCAGTTGCAAGTTTTTCATTTCTCTCGCAGAATTTATCACATTTTCTGTGACTGCAACTCCACCTAATATCCTTTGCAAGTTCACTAACTCTTCAGCCTCATCATGCCTTCTGATATCTGTAGCGGTATGATTTTTCATCAGCCTTTTTCTCAATGAGATAATGATTATCTGCCATAGCCGCTATCTGTGCAAGATGGTAATGGCTATAATCTGCCTCTTGGCTGAAAGAAGAGCCATTTTCTCTCAGCTACCATCTGAGCAGTTCTTCCACTTATACCTGTATCCACCCCTCATCAAAAATCATAGTAGGTATTTCATCTGTATCCGCCATAACTGACTTTAGAGCAAGCATTATTCTTGAAAGCTTTCACTGCCAGAGGCAACTTCAGATATCGACCTCATAGGCTCACCCGGATTGGTGGATATCTTAAATATAATCTCGTCATTTCCCTTGAAGTAAAAATCTTTGGACCCCTGCAAATTCCACATCGAACTCCACCTGAAGGAAGTTGAGGTCTATAAGGACTGCTTCACAAGCTTTTGAAAGCTTATGCCCCCTCTTTCGCACCTTTGTAAGCTCATCACACTCAGATAGAATAACCTTCTTTAGCTTTTCTACTCCATAGAAAGTTTTTTTCTTTATACCTGAGGCATGCTCAGCTTTTTCTATCTGCGCAAGAGAAGCATCAAGGAAGTCAATTGTAGTCTTATAAGAGCTCCATGCTTAGTATATATCCCTCTTATCTTGTCAAGTCTTGCCTCAGACTGCATAAAATCTACTTCGTCAAATACATTGTCATCAGCATAATCAGAGAGTGAGCGCTCAAAGTCATTTAAGAGGCTTTCATTTCTGATATCTGATTTAATAATTCTACAGAAGTCTCATCCACATCAGACAGCCTTGACATAGCTCTTACTATACTCCCAATGCTGTCATCAGCCCCACCATTATCTGAAAGGTTCTTCCTTGCCCTCTTCTATAAGACTTACTATCTTGCTTGAAGAAGAGTACTTACGAACCTTCTTGTCAAGCTCCTCTTCCTCGTCTTTTACTAACTTCGCTGACTCTATCTCTTTGCATTCGTATTTAAGAAAATCAAGCTCCCTCGATATGGAAGCTTCGTCAGCACTATATCCAAGAAGCTCATTTTTCCTTATTTCTATACTCAGTTACAAGGTCTTTTCAGTCTTTTTATAAGGCTTAACTTCCTCTTTAAGGTATTTGTCAAGCAGTTCCAGATGATTCTTAGAAAGCTGCAAGGTCTGATTTTCTGTCTGCCCATGGATATCAAGGAGGAGGGCTGCTGCCTCTTTTACCTTCGAGAGGGTAACTGTCTCCCATTGATTTTTGCTCACACTTCTCTCCCCCGTAAACTTCCTGGTGATTACCACCAGTCCGTCTTCCGGTATGATATCGCCTCCTTAGCTTATCCCCAACATCATTATTTACGGAAAATATGAGCTCTACAAAGCCTGACTCCTTGCTCTGCCCTAACCAGATTCTTACCTGCTTTTGGCACCCAGCGCCAGGTTGATAGAGCCTATTACTACTGATTTTCCCGCACCTGTCTCTCCTGTAAGGATGTTTTAGTCCCCCACCAAAAGAGACTTCAGCCTCATCTATAATGACCAGATTTTTTAACATGAAGTCCCTCCAGCATATATCCCCCTTATTTTATATTCTTTACTACTAATCTACAACGAAGTACTGCACCGTTTACCCTTGCAAGTATGTAGGTTGTTCCGGCTTTTTTGGCAGTAACAACACCGCCTGCTACTGTTGCTATATCAGGATTCTCTGAATCCCAGGATACATTCTTTACATCTCCAAGCACCGATAATGAATAGGTGTCGTACTGTTCAAGGTCAAGTCTGTAGAAGTTAAGTCCTACAACAGTTACAGAGACCTGAGCAGTTCTTCCGCTTGTTGTGGAGGCAGTTACTATGGCTGTTCCAGGTGCAACTGCGGTTATGAGTCCCTTTTTATTTACCTTTGCTACAGCCTTATTGTTTGTAGCCCACTTAACCTTATCATCTGTTCCACTTTGGACTGATTGAATATACGGTACTCTGCTTGTCTCCCCACACCCATTGTGAGTGTTGTGTTGGACAAAGTAAGCCCTGTAGCAGGCACATACTCTCTAACTTGTACTACTACTGACCCTGCTTTCTTCTTACTGTTATCCCTTTGCGGCAACAGTTATCTTTGTCTTTCCTGCGGCAAGGGCAGTCACCCTTCCCTTGAGTCTACCATGGCAACATCAGTGTTGTCAGATATGTACTTAGCTGTCTTGTAGGTAGCATTCTTGGTGTTATTTTTAACCTTTTATCGCCTTTCTTCTTCCCTACTATCATAGAAAGGAAGGATGGATTGGCGCTTATGGAACCTACCTCCCTTACTACCTCTTATCCTTGCGCTGGCTTCTAGCACCGCTTCCATCAGTACTTTTACTTTAATTGTAGCATATCCCTGGCTTTTTACCGTATATCATACCTGACTTATTGACAGAAACCACACTGCTCTTACTGCTTGTCCATTTTAACTTTTTATTCGTAGCAGAATTGGTCTTTAGCTTTGCCTTAAGCAAAAAGCTCTTGTGATAGCCCAGATTATAGGCTGTTTTATTAAGTGTAATCTGAGATACAGGCTCTTCAACCGTAACCACAGTTAGCCTGCATACCGTTCTCATCAGCTGTTACGGTAATGATGGCAACTCCGCCCTTCTTACCCTTAACAACACCGTTTTTATCTACACTTGCTACTGATGACTTGGATGATTTCCACTTTACTTTTTGATTGGTAACATCCTCAGAGTCAAAGGTCACTTCAAGTTCAAGCTCATCTCCCACAGCAAGGTCATATTCTGTATAATTAAGCTCAATGCTTCCAACAGGCTGATTGACCTTAACCGTACATATTGCAGTGAGTCCGTTGCTACTCTTTGCTGTAATTATTGTAGTCTCCTGCTGATACCGCAGTTACCTTACCCTTGGCATCTACCTTTGCTACGGACTTATCTGCCACTGACCAGAGCACCTTGGTATCTGTAGTTGTCTTTGGGTTAAATGTAGCTTCAAGAGTATAGCTCTCACCCACATCAAGGATAAGTGAAGCCGCTGAGAGCTTCATTCCGGTAGCCTGCTGCGTTACCTTGACAGTCATGGTAACACTTACCTTTCCATCCGGAGTAGAAACTATAATATAAGCTACACCCGCCTCGCTTGCAGTAACAAGTCCTGTCTTGCTTACATCTGCAATCTTAGGATCCATTGACTTATACTCAAGGTTCTGGTTAGATGCATCACTTGGAGTAAGTGTTGCAGATATCTTATAGGTTTCACTTACTGCAAGGGAAATCTCATTCTTATCAAGCTTGATTCCCTCTACTGATTTGATTATGGTCAAATCACAGGTTGACATGACCTGTGGATTGGTATCTGATGATGCTATAATGCTTACATGTCCTGCTGACTTAAAGGTAACAAGACCTGTAGCATCTACTGTTGCCACCTTTTCATTGCTTGACTTCCAGTTAATCTTCGCACTTGTAGCCTCCTTTGGAGTGACTGTAGCTGAGAGCTGGAAGGTCTTGTCACTGAGTGGCTTTTCTGCTACGCTCTGTGAAAGTATGATACCTGTAACTGCTGTATTTACAGTAACCTTAGCAGAACCAAGCACCACATTGTCCTTATTAAGTGCCATAATGATGGCTATACCCGGAGATACACCGGTTACGGAAGCTACAGCAGAATGATTGTTTTCATCATCTATCTTCACTATCTCAGGGTTGGAACTTCTCCAGTACAGATAAGTTCCCGCTGAAGTCTTAGGTGTAATGTCAGCCCTGATAGAAGCTATTTTATCTACTTCTAAAACTGTCTCTTCAGGTGTAAGAGTAATCTTGGTCACAGCTGCAGTTACAATTATCTTGCAGGAAACCCTCTTAGTGATTCCTCCGACTGTATGTTCAACTGTAACTGTAGTCTCGCCTGCTGCCACACCCTTTACTACTGCGCTTACTCCATCACCTGCCACTGTAGCAATGCTTGTATTGTCAGATGTCCACTGCCAGGAATCGCTTGTGGATACATCTGTTGCCACTGCATTTAGGTCAACAGAGCCGCCTACAGGAATAGTGAGGTTGCTTGCACTAAGTGCTATGGTATCAATTACTATTACTGTTACCACAAAGCTGCTGCTTCCGTTGCTACTGTAACAGTACCTCTTCCTGTCTTATAGGGCAGTAATGACAGATGTGGAGTTGTTTACCTTTACCGCACCACTTCCATCTGCTACAAAGGTAAATTCCTTTATACTCTGATGTTTTGAATTGTTGTATATATCATAGGTATCTCCCACATTCATATATACAGTTGCATTGGAGGTCATAAGAGGCACAACCACCTTTAAATGAAACCTTTGCATAGTTAAGGTTTTTATAGTCATTTTTGACATTTTTAAGCCTGCTGTTACCTCGTCAGTACCTGCTCTCTTGCCCTCTATCAGGAAGTTGGCAGCAGAATCATTAGTCTTTGTTCTCGTATTGGTAAATGAAAGGATGTCTTTAACAACTTTCCTGTCTTTCTTTTACTTCCCACTCTATGTCGTTTGATCCATTACATTGGTGTAAAATAGCCTCTTTGCCGCCGTCAAGAGTGATTACATCATTACTGCCAATTGGATTAAAGTTTGTATACATCCCTCCTGCCGTATTGGCAAGTCTGAAAGCTTTGATGAACTATAACTCTTGTAGAAGTTTCCTTAACTTTACCTGTAGGATCTTCTCCTGCTGCTACAGCCACCTCTACCACACCGGCACCCACAGCTTTTACTACACCATTGCTCTGGTCTACTTCAAGCACTGAAATATCGTTATTCTTTCCATTTACAGATACTGACCAATTGAGTATTGAGCCTCTGTAATCAAGATAGCCATCGGCAGTAGAGGTCTTATAGCCTTTTAGCTTAATCTGATAGCTGTCATTTACCACAGGGATTACAAGGGTGCTAGGCCCTTTATCTGTAGAAAATACAGTCTCGTATTTTGGCTTATTGACATCTGTTGTGGTATTGGTCTTATCTATCTCAAGGTCTCACCTTAACAAAGAAGCTGAAGTTGTAGTTAGTTCCTGCAATCTGAACACTACCGGATATCTGCTTACTTCCTGCTCCTCTTTTAGTAAACTTGATGCCTGTACTGTCTCCATTTGCCGCAGTAGTTACCTCAGCCTTAACCACATTTTCAGAGGTATCGTTAAGAATTATCTTAGCACCACTTACAGCCTGAGTTGTCTTTGGCGGGTTCTTTAATACACTTGTAAGCACCAGAGTATTGGTATCCTGAATAAGTGTGTAAGGGTCCCTTGAGCCACCGTTTGCAAGATTTACTTCAAAGTTACCTTCTTTAAGCAGGTAATCCCTGTCATCAGCTGCAAGTACGCTGTTTATCCTATTGCCTGCCAGTCTTCCAATGTTTGTTATGTTATTGACAAATGCAGATACTAAGCCCCTCTCCTGCATTTTCAGGCAGGGGTGCGAGGTTTAGCACCATAAGCAGGGCTAAGAACAAGGCTGTCTTACCTTTTGATTTTTTAAATAGTTTCACGCGATTATCCTTCATGGATTTCCTCCTCTAATTAGCACTAAACAATATTTCAATGCTATCCCAATCCTTTGGCAGTTATGTGTCACTTTTTAAAAACCATATCACTTACTTGCGCAAACGATATGGTTGTATACTTATTCATCCCAGTTGTGAAATACATTCTGCACATCATCTTCTACATCTAATAAATCGAAGATTTTTGTTGATTTTCTTAATATCTTCTTCATCAGAAAGTGTAACATAATTCTGAGGAATCATCTTTACTTCCGCCTCAGCCATTGGTACACCTAGCTTTTTCAGCTTTTCTCTGACCTCTGAAAAATGCTTCAGGTGCAGTTAATATTTCAAAGCTGTCATCATTGTCAATGAAGTCCTCAGCCCCTGCATCTATTACTGTCATCATAAATTCATCAGGGTCAGCATCATATTCCTCTTTATCTATAAGAATCTGTCCCTTTTCATCAAACATATAAGACACACAGCCCGGAGTTCCTACATTGCCGCCACCCTTTTGTAAAGGCATTTTCTACATTGGCTGCTGTACGGTTCTTGTTGTCTGTAAGAGTTTCAACTATAATGGCTGTCCCTGCTTGGACCGTATCCCCCATACACAGCCCTCTCATAGTTTACTGAATTTGCATCTCCTGCTGCCTTCTTTAATGCCTCTGTCAATTGTGTCATTTCAGATAGTTGTTAGCCTTGGCTTTGGCAATTACATCACGAAGCCTTGAATTGTTGGCAGGATCTGCGCCTCCCTCCTTTACAGCTACGGCAATTTCTCTTCCCTATAATGGTAAATATCTACCCTTTGCTGCATCGTTCTTTTCTTTTTGTGCTTGATATTGGCAAATTTTGAATGTCCTGACATCTTATTATCCTCATTTTCATTTATATAATGTGGCTGTCAAACACCTTGACAACCACATCTTTTAATTTTATCACTAAAGAAGCTATCTGTAAAGATTAACCGATATTTAACAAGTCATTTAATGACTCAGCTATGGGTTGGGTGGGTATAAATCTGATCCCTCAAGCTCTCATAGCTTATACCCTCATTCATGGCAAGGGTAAAGAGGTTAATTACTTCGTGCGCCTCTACTCCAAAAAGATTTGCTCCGAGGATTTTACCTGTTTTTTCATCTATGAGTACCTTAAAAAGTCCTGTCTGATTGCCTAAAAATCTTGCCTTAGGAATCGCCATTACAGGGAGTTTTGCGAGCTTATAGGATGCTCCGGCTGCCTTAGCTTCCATCTCATTCATACCTACCTTGGCAAGGGATGGCACCACAAATACATTGAAAGGAATGTGTTTTCTTTCTTTCAGGTTGTACTTTCCATCGTTAAACAGCACACTCTTTATGATTCTAAAGTCATCAAGTGAGAGATAGGTAAACTGCAGTCCTCCGTGTACATCACCCAGAGCGTAAATGTTTGGCACATTGGTTTCAAGCCTGTCATTTACAGGGATTTCTCCCCTCTCCCTACTTTTACTCCTGCTTTGTCAAGGGATAATTCTTGGGTATCAGGTCTCCTTCCTGTTGCCACAAGGACAGCAGAAAACTTTTTCACTTCCTCCTTACCCTCTGCATTTTCAAAGTAGACATTTACTCCATCAGAAACTTCTTCAAACCTAGTCACCTTGGTGCCAAGTAAAAATGTGGCACCCTGAGCCTTAAGCTCATCCATTACAAGACCTGCTATATCCTCATCATCCCTTGGAAGAAACTTTGGATTATCACCAAACTACTGTAACCTTGCTTCCAAAGAGCGAGTAGGTGCTGGTAAATTCAAGTCCTATATAGCCGCTTCCAATGATTGCAAGGCTTTCAGGGAAGACCTCTAAGTCCATAATGGTTTCACTGGTATGGATGCGTTCAGATAATTTAAGTCCCTCTATCTTAGGCACTACAGGTACAAGTCCTGTATTTATAAATATTCTCTCAGCCTGAATCTCTAAATTTCCCTCAGCTGATTTAACTTCTACTGTATTAGCGCTAACAAAGGAGGCAGTTCCATCAATTACCTTTACATTAGGAACTCCCGCTACCTTATCGTAGTTTGCCTTATTAAGCTTTGCTATAAGATCTTTCTTAGCCTCAACAGCCTGCTTGTAGTAGGTCTCGTTATCAAGAGATGACACCTTTCTAAGTGTAGCCTTATTGGATAAAAACTTAGATGGTATACAGCCTACATTTATGCAGGTACCACCATACATTTTCTTATCTTTTTCAACTAAAATCACGCTTTCTCCCTTGCTTCCCAAGAAGCCCGCAAGTGTCTTTCCCGCCTTGCCAAAACCAATGATTAAATTCTTAACTGTTTCCATAATCAACCTCTTTTCTATGTTGTTTAGTGTTTCAAGAACAATAATGCACAATTACAGGTAATATCAGTCTTCTTTTGTTAGTTTCTTTAACTCATTCATTACGTCTGTAGTTGTGCTGCTTTCAGATACTGCAATAAAGATGGTGTCATCCCCTGCTATGCAGCCTACAATCTCATTTATTTCAAGCGCATCTATGGCGGTAGTAACTGCCATTGCCATACTGACTACAGTCTTAAGCACTCATGAGATTGCCCTGAGGAAAAACATTGATACAAAGCCATCTCTTAGTACTCTTACATATTTTTCACTTACACCTTCGTCATTTTGATGACTGCGTATTTCTGCCTGTTTCTACATTTACCTTGGTTAAGTTCAACTCTCTGATGTCCCTCGGAGATAGTAGCCTCGGGTCACATCAAATCCACTTTTTTTAAGTAAATCCAACAATTCCTCTTGTGTTGCTATCTCTCTGGTCTTGATAAAATCAATTATTGCATTATGCCTTTTTGTTTTTCATAACTCCCTCACTCATTTAAGATAATAATACTAAACTTACTTTAGCTTAAGAACTTCTTTCTGTAGCTTTCAAAAATTGAAATCATTTATCCTAAGGAATGGCACCGTAAGTTCTGACTTCATTATCTGAACCTTGTCGCTGAGCATAAGCCTTATCCCCTTGTTGCCATCAAAGCTCACTATACTTCATCAGGCTCACTCCTCTTATTCCATTCAACATCTATGTCAATCTTTTGCTGCAGAAGTAGATCACCCCTCTGGAGTTTAAGCTGTGAGGGCAGATAGGATGGATGCCAAAGACCTCTGCATCAGGCAAAATAATGGTTCTCCTGCTGAGAGGTTGTAGCCTGTTGAGCCTGTAGGCGTAGTAACTATGATGCCGTCTCCGTGAAGCGAGCTCACAGGATTGCCGTCTATGCATACAGTGGTAGAAATGGCTCGCACAAGATTACCCCTTGCCACCACTATATCATTGAGTGCATTGGCTTCATAGACTATCTTACTGTCTTTAATCACACTTCCCTTTAGCATAAATCTCTTTTCGCTTTATATTTTCCTGCCATTACAGCGTCTATTGCCTTGTAAATATGTACAAGCTCCACCTCAGCAAGGAAACCCACAGTACCAAGGTTTACTCCCAGCATAGGTACCTGTCTCCGCAAGCTCTCTGGCGCCTGAATGATGGTTCCGTCCCCGCCAAGAACCATAACACAGTCTGCATCCTTAGGAAGGTCAGTTATATCAGTAAAGTTCTCCATAAGCTCGGCACTTCCTCTCCTTACCTTAAGCCTATGAAAACTCCCTCCCTTTTCCTCAATATAGGCGCATACCTTATCTATGTCAACCTCGGCTGCCCTTGTTGAATGATTAACTATAATTCCTATCTTTGTCATTATTCCTCCCCCTTATTCAGGGTATTTTCAGCTTCTTTAACTACTTTTTTTACTTCATTCAAAATATCTGATACACAGCCATCTTCCTGCATTTCTCCCCTTTTTTCTATGTATAAAAGATATTCAATATTCCCCTCAGGCCCCTTTACAGGTGAAAACGTAAGCCCCCTGATGATGAAATTAAGTTCCCTGCAAATCTAATTACCTTCTCGATTACTTCTTCAGTCACACTGAAGTCTCTGACTACGCCTTTCTTGCCGACTTTCTCCTTCCTGCCTCAAATTGTGGCTTTTATAAGGCAGACCATCTCTGCCCTTTCTTTTTAGGAGGTTAACTGCAGCAGGAAGAACCTTGGTAAGAGAGATGAAAGACACATCTACTGAAGCGAAGTCAGCCTTTTCAGGCAAATCATCCTCTGTGACATAGCGTATATTAGTCTTTTTCCATAGAGACTCACCCTGGGTCTTCTCTTAGTTTCCAGCAGTTGGTTGGTGCCAACATCGATTGCATACACCTTTGTGGCACTGTTTTTGGAGCATACAGTCAGTAAAGCCTCCTGTAGATGAGCCGATGTCTATACATACCTTACCTTCAAGTACGGGCTTATACACCTCTATAGCCTTTTTCAAGCTTAAGTCCTCCCCTGCTCACGTATTTTGAGGTCTTACCCTTTACTTCTATCTCTACTTCCCTGTCAAACTTACTCCCTACTTTATCTTCTCTCTGACCGTTAACAAAGACCTCTCCTGCCATAATGATCTACCTTTTGCCTTTTTCTCTGGATTCAAAGAATCCTCTTTCTGTAAGAAGCACATCCAGTCTTTTCTTTCATTATCAACTACCTTCTAAATAGCTCATCATCTAACTTAGTCAGAGCCTCTTCTTTTATTTTTTTCTGCGATAACCTCAGCATTAAAGCCGTATCTATCCCATAGCTCATCTACACTTCCCTGTTCTATATAGCTATCCGGAAGGGTTACGGGTATGAAGTGATAACCTAGTCCAAGCCCCGCCGACTCTGCCATAAGCCTCTCGGTATAGCTTCCTGTTCTTACACTTTCCTCAACCACAGCTACAACCCAATGGTCGTCTTTAAGTTCTTTAAGGAGTCTTGCGTCTGCCTTGTCTAGGAAGCGGACATTTACCACCGTAGGAAGGATTTTATTTTCTTTAAGGATTTTGCTTATATTCAGGGCTAGCTTAACTGTCTTTCCTGTAGCAAAGACAGCAACATTCTTACCCTTTTCAAGGACCTCATTTTCATAGGCTTTTATAGGCTTAAATTCTATGTCTGTAAATTCATCTGCCGTCCCTCTTGGGTAACGGACAGCCACCGGCTTATTAAGGCTATAAGCATAGATTAGCATCTCCCTAAGCTCTCTTCCATCTTTTGGACTAAGAACGGTAAGATTTGGGATTGAGGAGAGATAGCTTGTATCAAAGATGCCCTGATGTGTCTCTCCGTCACTGCCTACAAGCCCTGCCCTATCAACTGCAAATACTACAGGCAGTTCCTGAAGACAGACATCATGTATAATCTGGTCATAGGCTCTTTGTAAAAATGTGGAGTAGATAGCCACCACAGGCTTTAGTCCTGAAGCTGCCATCCCTGCTGCGAAGGTAACCGCGTGTTCCTCTGCTATGCCTACATCAAAAAACCTATTAGGGTACACCTGCTTAAAGTTGTAAAGCCCTGTGCCAAAAGGCATTGCGGCTGTTATCGTAACAAGTTTATCATCCTTGCCGCAAGCTCTAGGACAGTGTCTGAAAAATGGAAGTATAACTCCTTCCGGTCTTTACACTGAGGCCTCTCCTGTCTTTATGTCAAAAGGATCTACCCTGTGGAACTTAGCAGGATGCTCTTCTGCCTTTTTTATAGCCTAGGCCCTTCCTCGTGATGACATGGACAATGACTGCACCCTCGACTCTCCCTGCATTTTCAAGGGCAGCCTCAAGCTCCTTCATATTGTGTCCGTTTACAGGACCTAGGTAGGTAAGTCCCATGTCTTCAAAAAACATCCCCGGCACAAACAGCCGCTTAACTACGTCTTTCGAGACCTTAAGCTTCTCAAAGAGCCTGTTGCCTATGTTAGAGCCCTTTAAGGTCTCTTTTACACCACTTTTTAGCTTGAGGTATTTTCTATTTGTCCTTATACCGTCAAGATATCTGGCTACTCCGCCCACATTCTAGATATGGAGCATTCGTTGTCATTAAGAATAATTATAAGATTGGACCTAAGAGTGCCTGCATTGTTAAGCGCCTCAAGTGCCATACCGCCTGTCATGGCACCATCCCCAATAACTGCAACCACCTTTTCATCCCTGCCTAAAAGGTCTCTTGAGGCTGCAAAGCCCAGAGCCGCAGAGATAGAGGTTGAAGCGTGTCCCTGCCCCAAAGGCATCGCAGGCACTCTCGTTTCTTTTTGGGAAAGCCTGAAAGTCCGTCAATCTTCCCTAAGCCTGTTAAGCCCTTCTTTTCTTCCTGTAAGAATCTTTGTGGACATATGACTGATGCCCCACATCCCAGATTAGCTTGTCTTTTGGAAAATCAAGGTAGCGGTGCAAAGCCATGGTAAGCTCCACTATACCGAGGTTTGAGGCAAGATGCCCTCCATTTGTGGAGACGGTCTTAATAAGGTATCTCCTTATTTCCTGCCAAGTCTCATAAAGCTTATCCTCCGGTATATTCTTTTATATCGTTAGGCTCATTTATATTGTCAAGTAAAGGCATAACTCCACCCCCATTTGTCTAGCTTTCTCTGCTTTTTAAATACTCTAAAAATTCAAGTATAAAGCCGTCATAACTACAGTTTTTGTGGCAGATATTTTCTAAGTTTTTGTAAATACTTTTATTATTAGCTTCCATTATCTCCACAGCCCTTTAGCTTCGCCCTAAGAGCTTTAGATAAGTGAGCTTGTTGTTTCTTTCTGTCACTGTGAAGAGGCTTTGCCAAGCTTTTGCCTCATCTCCCTTTATGTCTAAGAGGTCATCCTCGAGCTGGAATACCAGTCCAAGTGAAGCACCTGTGCTTTCCATAGCACTAATATCTTCTTTGCTTCCTCCTGCGAGGATAGCTCCTATCACAAAGGCCGCCTTTATGAGTCCCCCTGTTTTTAGGTCATACATAGTCAGGAAGAAGTCCTCATTCTTTTCTTTCTTGCCCTCTTCTGAAAGCATATCAAGAATCTGTCCTCCCATCATGCCATCTGCACCTGAATAGGAAAACAGGGCAGAGACAGCCATTCCCACTCTTTTGTATTCTTCGATAGTTTCACAGTAGTCAAATGCTTTACCCGCTGTCTCTGCGGCAAGATTTAACAGCCCGTCTCCTGCAAGTATGGCTACTGCCTCTCCATATACCTTGTGGTTAGTAGGCTTTCCTCTTCTTAGGTCATCATTATCCATAGCCGGCAGGTCATCATGAATCAAAGAATAAGTATGTATCATCTCAAGTGCCGCTGCAAAAGGGCGCACCAGTTCTTCCTTACTGCCGCTAAAAAGCCTGTAGGTTTCAAGCATTAAAAGAGGCCTAAGCCTTTTACCTCCTGCAAGGAGGCTGTAATTCATGGCTTCATAAAGGAGATTATCCTCTGTCCTAAGCTTTGGAGAATACTCTCTTACCACAGCCTCAACCTCTGCAATTTTTATATTAAGCCTATCAGTAAATCCGCTATTCATTGGCACTTCCCTGCTCTTCTAATATCACTATCTGTTTCTCTACATCTGCAAGCTGTTTCTTGCACTTTTCAACCAACTCCACTCCCTCTTTATAAAGCTTAAATGATTCTTCAAGCTTTATAGAGGAGTCACTCATAAGACTGTTTATCTCATTTAGCCTCGCCATATTTTCTTCGATAGTTTTATTCTTCTTCTCAGCCATTTTTCTTATTTATCTCCTCTACCTTAGCCTTTACAGAGCCGTCTGCAAGCACAAGATTAAGCCTCTCTCCCTGCTTTTAGTCCCTTTACACTGCGGATGTTTTCTCCTGCTTCATTCTCAACATAAGAATATCCTCCCATAAGCCTCTTCATAGGAGATTTTTCCTTCTATCTCTGCAGTAATTGATATAAACCTTTTGTTAAATGTCTCATAGGCTGCCCTCATAAGGCGGTCAAGCTGCTGTTTGCTACCTGTTATTACTCTATCATAATTATCAAGCTTAGCACTTAGTAGGCGATTATAACTTAGAGAATAATTCTCTATCTGCCTTCTCACTTCCTTTAGTTTCATCTGAGGGCTCTGCCTTCTTATGGCATATTCAAACTTGTCGATAGAAGACTTCATCCTGTCAATTCTTAACTGGAATTTGTTCGTAATGCTGTCCTTAAAGGCATCCAGTTCATTAAAGGCAAGTGTGAGGCTTGGCACTGCATTCATGGCAGCCGCTGTAGGAGTGGCTACACTTAAGTCAGAGACCTCATCAACCAGCGTCCTGTCAGTCTGGTGCCCCACCGCTGAAATCACAGGTATTCTACATTTGTAGACAGCTCTTGCAAGCTTCTCATCATTAAAACACCATAAATCCTCGGTAGAGCCGCCTCCCCTGCCTATGATAATGGTATCCACGCCTTCTGCTTCGAATCGTTTAATCCCCTTTATAAGTGTGGCTGCGGCATCTGCGCCCTGCACTATTGCAGGATAGAGGATTAGCTGTACATAAGGATTTGCTTCCCTTGCTGTCCTCTTGATATCCTCTATGACAGCACCTGTTCTTGAGGTAATTATGCCTATTTTCTTAGGATACCTGGGGATAGGCTTCTTATGAGACTCATCAAAGAGCCCCTCAGCTCTTAATTTAAGTTTAAGTTTCTCGAGCTCTTCAAAGAGCCTTCCTACTCCCTCTTTTTCTATTTTTATCAGCATAAAGCCTGTAATCTCCCCATCTTTCATAGACTCCTATATTGCCTGTGACTACAATGTGCTGACCCTTTTCAAGCTCAAAATCAAGTCCTGCACTCCTCTTTGAAGACCACATGGCGCAGCTCATAACGGCTGCATCGTCCTTGATGGTGAAGTATATATGCCCCTTTTTGTCTTCTTTACAGTCAGAAACCTCACCGCTTATCCTGACATTTCTAAGGACAAAGTCTCCCTCCAGCTTGCTTTTTATATATCTGGTTATTTCAATGACAGAAAATACTTTTCTTTCAGCCTATTATTTCTCTTCTCCGGACTTGTCCTCTGTCATAATTTTAGCAAGCACTCCGTTTTATAAATGCAGGAGATTCGTCACCGCCATAGATTTTTAGCCAGTTCAACTACTTTCATTTACCGATACCTTATCAGGAATCTCCGCGTCAAACTTTATCTCGTATACAGCCACACGAAGCAGCATAAGGTCAGTCTTTGAAATCCTGCTTATTCTCCACTTTTTGCTGGCTCCATCTATAAAAGCTGTCTATCTCAGCCTTTTTCTCCTCTACAGCTAAAAACCCCTCTTCCACAGGTTCTCTCTGTCTTCTTCTTTTATTTCCGCGTAGTCAGCATAAGCCTCAAACTGTTCTTTTTCCATTCGTCTTCAGGATAAAACTCAAAAGACAAAGGTAAGTATACTGCATGTTCTCTAAATTCTCTTCTTGTCATATAAAACCTTTCATTATTTTCATCGTCACAAGAATCTCCTTCAAGAAAACACGCTTAAAGGAGATTCTTAATAATCGGCTAGGTAAAGATTTGTCGCTTACAAATACAGATTATACTCGCATCCGGTGCAACCACAACCTTTACATTAACTTCTTTACAGGTTGCCTCATCATATTCTGAAGTGCTGTAATTACCTTTTTCCTGTATCTGTCTGGTAACCTTAGGTATGCTATAGCCATACTTGATGTCAACTGACATATCCACATAGACAAAAGCACCAACTACCTGAACTTTTACCTTCTTATATGCATTTTTGGACTTAAAAATTTCTCAGATGGTTTGCCTGCTACAGCCTTTTACTCCCTCTACTCATGTACTGCAAGCCCTGCAATTGCAGAAACCACCCTCATCTGCTATGTAAATCTCGCCAATATTCTTAATTTCGTTTGTATTCATACTAACCTCCTTAAGTAACGACTCTGCCTCTGCGCTTAGCTGGGACTTAAGAGCGCAACTTTATAGTCTTTACATATTATAACCATTTATGAATATTTTTGCAATCTATTAGAGAAAAACCCTTAACCACTAGTCTATGCTGTCACTTTTTAAAAAGCAAAGAACCTCTTACTCTAAGTAATTAAAGCCTGTCAAAAGAACACTCATTCCCACCAACATCGCAATATTGGTTTGAATTTTTTTCATCCTGACCTGAGAGAATTAAAACTGTAACAGGCTTAGCTATCCCATAGGCAAGGAGGTAACAAAAGGCTATATTAAAGGCAAAATTTCACCACCTGTAAAAAGTGATTTTTCTTTATTCTTAAAGGTAAAATGTTTGTTGAGGTAATAGCTAAAATGCTCACCAAAAATGTAATTGCTGGCAGTTGATATCCAATAATTTATACCTAATAAATTATACATTCCAAACATTATTGCTGTTCCTATTACAGTATTAATAACTCCAACAATAATGAATCTTATCATACTCACCCATCAAAACAAAAGATAATATTTTTCATAGCTTGATATCCTTTTATATTGCTGTCTGAACAAATAAAATAGGTCTTTTTCTTTACTTCTAAATAAACCTTTGAAAGGTAAATTCTGAGGATGCCTATACAAATCAACTGAACTCCTCCTATTAGCAGGATAATAGACATCATGAAGTACCAACCCGCTACAGGATCTCCAAAAATAGCCGCCCTTTATCACAACAAAGACCAATCCGATAAAAGAAAAGGAAGGCAAATATAATCCCAAAAAAACACTCGAAATGCTGAGGGGAAGGGTTGAAAAGGCAACTATTCCTTCTATGCTGTAAAGAAGAAGTTTCCAAAAGCTCCACTTAGTCTCCCCTGCGGCTCTTTTCCACATTTTCATAATCTATCCACTTGGTCTTAAAGCCTACCCAGCCGAAAAGTCCTTTCGAAAATCTGCTATATTCACTCATTCTAAGTAGAGAATCTACAAAGTTTCTACTCATTAACCTATAATCTCTTGCTCCGTCCACAATATCTGATTTTTGATATTTTATTCATTATTTTGTAGAATTGTCTGGCAAAAATGACCTTATCGGAGGTTCTCCTTCCTTGTCATCCTTCTTGTTGCAAACTGAATCATACCCTTCTTCTGTCGCAATCCTTAACATCTCTATCAAGGTTTTAGGAGGATCCTGTAAATCTGCATCCATTAGTACAACATAATCACCATTTGAATTTTTTTAAGTCCTGCGTACATAGCGGATTCTTTTACCAAAAGTTTCTTGAGAATGATATAAACTTGACTCTCATTGTCTTTAGAGGCAAATTCTTTTCAAAATACCAAGGGTACCATCCTTGATCCATCATTTACAAAAATAAGTTCAAAGTCATAGTCTGTTAGTACATTCCGTAACTTTGTTCATCTCTTCATAATAAAGTCTGATTACAGCCTCCTCGTTATAACAAGGCACTACTACTGATACCAACACTCTTCCTTTTCCTCCAATCTAATACAAGCATCACTCCAAGGATAATAAATGATGCTACTGAAAGCATAATTGAGATTGTAGTCTCGTGTACGATATTTCAGCTCAATGTTAAAGTCTCCTCTTCCAAGAGAGAGACAGCTAAACATATAGTTTCCCTAAGTATTGGCACTTCTTTTCCCATTTACATAGGCTTTTCCACCCCTTTTCGTATGGAATGCTCATAGCCAATATTTTAGGCTTATCCAAGCTAATCTCTCCGGAAATTTCATCTATTCCAAACCTTACATTTTGTAGGTGGTTTTCTTTAACTTGTTTATTTTTAGCTGAATTCCCTCCATCGAAACTGAGAAAACTCTCATATCAGCAAGTGGATATTTTTATTTTTCTGAAAATATAATTTCCCATTTTTTTCTTCTTACCTGCAGATTCCTAAGTTAAATAAAAATTGTTTCTCCCGAAATAAGATGTATGTCTCTTACTTCTTACAATATCCTTTTTATTTAATTTATATGAACGAATGCCAATTTTAGAAGTAGAAAAACGCTCATTCAAAAAGAGCGATTCCAAATAAAAGGTAAGTTTCTTTCTTCTTATCATCATCAAACAAAACCTTTAAGTATTTGCTGGATGAATTTAACTTTTTATTTCTCTTTTCCCATCTTCACTTTTTATTATCATAAGAAAAAAATCTATATATTTATTAGGTTTATACCCTAACTCTGTTTCCAACTTCCACCTTATAAGGAATTTCTGCTGTAATATTTTTTTAGGTACGCCTTGCTCTATATCAGGAATTTTCTCCTCCAGATAAAACCATATCAAGCATATTTGCCTCTTTATCCAAAGAAAAGCATCCTTAATTTTCATCATAAGTTGTGTACTTGTCATAGGTATAGCCAAATGGTAGAAAAATACTTATTCTCATATATCTTATACTGTCCCATTTTGGCGATTTTAAGGTATAACCATAAGGAACCTCTCCTTTGTATTTCCCTTTAGCAAGAAAAGTACTTGTTAGAAACCAAATTACCTGCAACAGCTCTGCCATCCATACCCTGCAAAAAGATTTTTGTTCCTATGGTCAGCAATCTCTAGTTCATCAAAGAATTCTCCTATATGCGGATTGATAATGCTAAAATATAGGTAGCTGTTCGGAAATCCCTGCTATCATCCCAAGATTCTGTGTAAAGCTGCTTCCATCTGTTCTAAAATACTCTTCCTTAGAAACATACTCTGAGTTCTTAAAAAAATACTTCCTGACTATTTTTCATATCTTGAGAAATTATCATACTTTCTATACTTCTTTCAATAAAACCTGTGTCATAATAAGTCATAATTCCAACAACACAGACATTCGCAGGTATCAGCAGAACAACAATCATTAAACTTCCCATTTTACTGATGAATGAGAGTTTTTTCTCAATATAATCATTCAAAAATATACCAGTGAAAAACGCAATATCTACTAGGATTAAACCAATCAATTGATATTTATCGCCACCTATAATATAAAAACAAAGCATAGAACATTTAAAATGCCAAGAATTTTGATAATAAAAAGCCTTATGCTTTCTTTCCATCAATTCTTCCATTGTATCTACAAACAAATATGAAAGAAGCAGCCCTGTACCAAACATCCAGCGGTTTGTAGCATAAGAAAAACCATTCATTATCCTGCCTGCAAATGGCATCCCAAGACAAATTATAGACAAACCCGTCAAAAACAGAAGGGTTTTCTACTTTTTTTGATACTTAAAAATGCAATAATTAAAGTAAAAATACCAGTGGTGATATAGTAAAGCCAAAATCTTTGAGCTTTTTGCATAAAAAGTGACAGCATAAATTTTAAGTATTTTAAATCAAAAAGCCATAATAATCTTTCTATATTTCCCACTCTGATTACTGTCTAAAAAGTATATGATATGCGGCAATAATACTATAGCTACAAGGAAATTCCTAATATGTACATTGCAAATACCTCTTAAAAAGCTCCATACATACTCTTTTTATTTTTTTGTTCAGAGCATTTATATAGTTCCATAAACCTTACATTCGCATATAAAAACAGCATTATAGTCATCATATAAAGGAAATAGAAACCACTTAACGCAGATAAAGAAATGCCAAATATAAATATATAAGGTTTCTTTTTACGCAGTATAAGGTCAAGTCCAACCACTAAAACAGGAAGATAAATCATGGGATTTAAGAAAAAGGGTGCTTAATTCCCCAAAAACACATAAGATGTACTAATATATACCAAAGCACCGATTATAGAATATAACCTTCTTTTACCGAAAATAACGGCACATAAAAAAATAAAGCAAAGTCCCTGAAAGATAGACTCTTAAGGCAACTAAAAAGCTATATAAATAATCTGTGTACTTGAAAGGTACAAGTATGGATAGCTGGTTTATGGGATCAAAAAGCCATAATAAGTTAGAGTTGTAAAATATTCCCACCAAAGCCCAAATTAAAAATCATAGCTGGGAAAATGTCCTGTTGCTATAGCTTCTGTATAGTATTTTCTAATATACATAAGGGCTTTTAAATGTTGGGTATAGCCATCTCGACTCCATACAAAAAGCTACGTCCCTTCTAAAAATGAAAAGTTATGAAACATAGAGCTAAAAACAAGCAGAAATAAAACAAATGTATAAATAGATTATATAAAGATGTTTTTAGTTTCAATGTCATATGTAAGTCTGTTTATTTTACTCTTTAAATCACTACCACCCATCAAATTCCCTCCCTATTTAATCACACTTGCTACCTAGATTTTTATCATGATAGCTGTATTTTTCAATAAATATCCAAAGAAGAGCTATTGCAAATCATATAACAGCTCTTTCTTTGATTTATAGTCCAAAATCCTTTTTACCTTTATTAAAACTCACTTTGAGGTATGGTACAGATAAGCTGCTGATTAGCGTCCCCTGTATTTCTTACCACAAACTGAAGGTCTCCTCCCAACTATCTTTAAGTCCTCAATCTCAGCTAAATGCTAGCATCCTCATCATCTTCATCAGTGTAGTCATCATCGGTATAATCTTCTTCCTCATCACTTATTCCTTCGCTTTTTCTCACGCTGCATCATCCTCTGAATCAGTGGAAAAGAACTCCAACATAGTCTGCATTTAACCCTAACCGAAGACTTATACTGACCTTTTCCATTCTTAATCTCATATTTGTATATAGAGATTCCACTTAGTTTGTAGATACTTTTCATCTCCAGATGAAACATAGAGATTATATCTACCGTTTATCTTTATTGCTTAGTGCAAAGCCCTGAATTGACCTTTGCCTTTAGTTTACTAGTTTTGTTGAAAATATAACAGCCTTTTTAATTATCTTATTGTCCTTAACATTTGACATCGTTACCTTTTTTTCACCTTGTCAAATGCTTTATTTACTTCGGAAAACTTGTAGGCTGCATACTCTGATTTGTCATGCTCATTTAACTTCCATATCACCAGGGTCTTTTTATCAGGCGTCAATGACGCGTCAACCCTCATTGTAGTGCCAAAGCGTTTAGACTTTTTATTGGAATAATTAAGATAGGTAAGTTTCTTTATCTGTCTGTTATTCATAACTGCACCCGGCTTATACTCGATACGTCCCAATCTGAGTTGACCACCAAAGCGTATGTTAGTAGGTCTGTTTACTCCACAGGATACTAGAAGGTACTTTTTCCCTTTATGTTTATACACTTCTAAGGTCTAGTCCATGTCCTACTCCCTATCAAACATATGATCAACAGGCTGATAAGCATCATACTCATCTGAATACCGGCATCTGCTAATAAGTGCAAGATTCTCAATTCTTCCGGTCTTATAATCATCAAACTCATCAAATAGATTTTTCACTATAAGCCTGTTGAATGTATATTTCAGTCTCCATCAACTGCATAACCTTGAATAGCATTGGTATAGTAGAGTAAGAATCTATATCCTCCCTCTACTACTACATCTTTTTAAGTCAGCAGCCCTCACATTTACAACAAGTCCCATATAGGTAAGGACTATGAAACAGTATCAAACTTAATAAAACTAATTACTTTTTCTTATTCATTTTCTAAATTATTTCCTCTTTTCTTGGCAAAAATATATCCCATAACTTGTCTTTGGCATCAAAATATTAGGTTGTACTGCACATTTTCATAGCCTCTTTTTAGCTTCTCAGCCTCTTCCTCGTCCACCTTCTTTTGCTTATGCCTTGTGCACTGCTCAAATTCAGAAGCCTGCGGCTTAGTAAGGTGAGTGGAGAAAAGTCTTTTGCCATTACCGTCCCAGTAGCCAAGAGCTGACATTGCAGGTATGTACTGATGGAGGTTTAGCAGGTATTTATCATAATCAGAAAGCTCAACCCCTGAATACTTTAACAGGATTGATGCCAGATAGTTAACTGAAACAGTGTTATATTCACCTGTAAGTCCACCGTCATGCATGCCGTCATACTCAGGAATGTCATAATTAGCCCAAATAAAATAAGGAACTACGAACTTTGACAGTCTCTTGTCATTATCGTTTTTATAAAGGCTATGCTCATTTAACTGCTTTGTAGCATCATCCGAAAATGAAGGCTGGTGGTCCCCGTAAAAAAGTATAATCACAGGCTCATCCACCTTCTTAAAATACCCAATCAAATCCTTTAAGTGCAGTATCACTTGTCCTCATAAGCGAAACATAGTTATCAAGTGCCTGAACCGCCTTGAAGTTGGTTATCTTGACAGGCTCCTCAAAATGCACCTTATTATTCGAAAATCCGCCATGGTTCTGCATTGTTACATTAAAGAAAAACTGTGGCTGATCCTTGTTGGCTTTTTTATTTTTTTCGTACATTTCTATGAGGTCTTTGTAGTCATTTCTATCTGTAATGAGCCCCCTAAGCAGCTCCTTATCATTAAATTCCTCGTAAAATACAGCATCTTCAAAGCCTATATACTGGTACACACTCCTCCTGTTATAGCCTGATGAATAATAAGGATGGAAAGGCAGTTGTCTTGTAAGGCTTTTTCTGATTCTTAGCACCTCTACCACTGATGGCACGTTCTGCTTAAGATACTGTGTATAAGGCACTGAGCCTGTTGGCATATAAGCCATCGAGCTTCTTGTAAGGAATTCAAACTCTGTATTGGCTGTAGGCCCTCCTGTTACACTCATATTTACATAGCCTTTAATTGTATTCTTCTTAAGGCTCTTTATATAAGGCATAACAGGCTTATCTGTCTTAATATCAGCGAGAACCGAGAGGTCTGCAAAGGTTTCATTTTGAATGACTAAGATAGTAGGATAGCGTATGCCGTCCTTATAATCTTTCATAATATTATCAGGGAATCAAGCACCTCTTTTACAGCTTCTCTAGCCACCTTAGGACTGTAGCCCTCGACTTTTGACACCAGCTTGTTGCGTGCATATTGCTGAAAAATATGCAAGATAGCCCTCATCATTTACATTTTCATTATAGTTCCAGTGAAAGGCCGAAGATATAGTTGTAAAGTAGTCCATCCTGAAAAGACCAGATACAGGCTACAGATAAGCACCAATTGTTATCAGTGTGGTAATTATCCTTCTAACAGGATTTATTTTTATTCTTCCTAAGCTCTTGGTATCAGTATCAGTATGATGAGAAAGACCACAAATATGCCCACAGCTACAAAGAACGGAGTATCAGGATGAAGCTTGTATCTGCCCGCTACTTCCATCGCAGTTCCTATAACTGTAAGGTCTCCGAACATGATGTAGTTGCTCTAAACTGAAGTACTGTGTAGTTAGCAACTCCCACCAGTGTATGCAAGGACGATGCAGATAAAGGCAGGTATCTTAATCCTCTAAATACCGCATAAAAAGGTATAGAGGATAATCCAGTACATCATGTTAAAGAACATCATCTTTTACTGATGACATTCGGAGGGGTACCCATCTGCATTTCAACCAGATAAAAAGCCCATAAGCCCTGTAAGCCTCCGCCATAAAGCATTTGATAAAACCAGGATGCTTTTAGTAAGCGCTCCTGACCCTCAGCCATAATATGAGCTTTTTCCCAGATTGTGCCTAAGGTAACCAACAGTATTACACCTATGAATTTAAGATAAGCTATACCATCATTGTATTATGAATTTATTTACAAGACTGTAAATATCTTTATGCTCATATCTTACTATTCCGCCTGCTGCTCCAAGAGAAATGAGTATAATTATCTGTAAGGATAGAATTCTCCTCTTTAATAAGCTTTTTTCTCCTTTGGCGCACCTGCAAAGCGAAAGATAGAGTATATACATAAAAATACAGGGATTAAAATAAGAACCATTCCCCATATTAGATTATCAAAATCATCTGTATAAAACAGCTTCTCAAAGTCCTTGCTGTTTTATTAAACTGTGAGACTCGCATCAAAGCAGAAAAACACCTACAACAAACAGAGAAAGCTATAAGGGCAAGTATAACCTGCCCAATATGTTTTTTGAAAAGTACCCTAACAAGGATTCGTCAGGTTATATTTTTGTATATCCTATAAATCTTTTAATAATCTTCATTTACTTGCATAACTCACTATTGCATCTGCAAATACTTTTGCACTCTTAACTCATCATGTCAACCAATTATGAACTCGTCTGCACCATGCATATGGTTGTCAATTTCAGGATCTTCTCAGCCAAAGGCTACTCCGTTTTCAACATGGTGTACATAGGTACCTCCACCTATAGCTATAGGCTTGGCATTTGTAACGCCAAAGCCCTTCTCATAGCATTTAAGCAGGGTTTTTACAAGCTCTGAAGCACCGTCTACTAAGATGAGGCTCAAACATAGGCTTTTTCAGGTATGGTAAATCCCTGTTCACGGATTTTTCTCCATTACCTACCTGTATTCTCATCGTTAGCTACTATGCTTTGCACGGCAGTCATAAGCTCCCTTAAAATGTGTTTCAGTGATTTCAAGGATGTCAAGCTCACTGTGGTCTCGCCTGAGACATCATCCTTAAGGTCAACACCCATCGTTCTACCATTGTAGTCGCCATAAGGAAAAATATTGTTAAGTGCTTTCACATAGTTATTTACAGGGCATCTGCAAGAGGAACTTAGACAAAAGTGTAACAAGTCCCTGGATAGCATTCTTACCCATATGGGAGGGAAGTGTGCATTCACACTGATAGCCTTGATATTAAGGTTATCCTCTCTTCCTCAAATACAAACTTAAGTCCGTTTCTTCCTCAAATTTCTTTGGCTATCTCCTAACATCTGCCTCTTTAAGCCCCTTTACTACTGCTGTAGCCTTGCCAGAACCACATTTATCTTGATACTGCCCTTTATGGACACAAGACTTGGAGTCTTGTCAGTCTTTTCTGTATTTGGCGGTAAACTCATTGCTGATTCCGCCCTTTTCAATATTGATAAGAGGCCAGGACGCATCAGGCGTGATTGTCAGTAAAGTACTTTTTTCTTTGGTGTAGTAGTATTCCACATCACTGTCGCCACATTCTCTCGTCTGAACCGAGGATGAGGCGTGACATTGTGTTTAAGTGGTATATTTAGCTCTTGACTGCTCTTATTGCATAGAGGGTCAAACCTGCAGGTCCCTTGTCATCACAGCTTCCCCTGCCGTAGAGGAGTCCGTCCCATCAACAGGGTTGTAAGGCTCTGTAACTGTCCAGTCATCTCCTGCAGGTACTACATCCAGATGAGCTCAAGATATCAAGTCTGGTAGGTAAATCTAAGAGTCAGCTGTAATTACTCTGTTGTCATAGTTATTTACCTTAAAGCCAGTAGCCTGTGAGGAGCTTTACTTTGATACTCAAGAGCCCTTGTATGGCCTTCACCGTAAGGCATACCAGGCTTTTTCTTCGCCTTTTTCACTGTTAATCCTTATAAGCTCCATAAGGTCGTTTAACATCTCTTCCTTATGACTCTCAATGTAGTCACTTATTTCTTTTTCGTGCCATCTTTATACCTCCGTATTTACAATTATTCTTCACCCTGATAGGAAAATTTCTTACTGAGAATTATACCATTACATTATCATATTTCAAGTAAAAAGTATAATGCTAAGCATTGAATACTCCCATAATAGCTGGTATTAACTGCTTCTTTCTGGATACTATTCCCTTTAGTGTGGCGGCATCCTTGTAGACCTTCACATCAAAGGCCTTTTCTACAATTCTTTCACTTCCGTCACCAAAGCAAAGAAGTTTGGTTGATTCCTCGACTATGTTAGTAAGCATGAAAAATACCATTGACATACCGTTTTTACCACATTCACTCTGTAAAATAGGCCTTATTTTCTCTTCTGCGTTTGCAAGAGACTTGGAGTCCATAGAGTTAATCTGTCCCACTCCAAAGGAAGTTTCGCCTGCCATAAATTTCTTAAAGTCCTGATAGAATATCTCTTCAGGAGCCTTTTCTGAGAGGTTGCTGCCCGCCATAAACATGTCATTTGCAAAATCCTCTATGTTAATGCCTGCAATCCCCGTAAAGCACGGTAACAGCCTCCTGGTCAAACTTGGTACAGGTAGGCGAGCGGAACATAAGAGTATCAGAGAGAATAGCCGCAAGGAGAAGACCAGCTATCTTCTTAGGTATCTCTACTCCTCTTTCATTGTACATCTGATATATAATGGTTGCGGTACAGCCCACAGGCTGATTTCTAAACATAACCGGTCCCATAGTCTCAAGCGAGCCTATTCTGTGGTGGTCAATTATCTCAAGGATTTCTGCCTCTCTATATTGTCAACTGTCTGAGTCCGCTCGTCGTGGTCAACAAGAATGAGCCGCTTTTTCCTTACATTGATGAGGTTTCTTCTGGAAATTGTACCAAGACACGTCCGTCTGCATCTATTACAGGGAAGTCACGGTAGCGGTACTTACCCATAGTTTCCTTGATTGCATCTGTAAAATCATTCGAGTGGAAGGTTACTATGTCCTCACATTTCATAAGGTATCTTACAGGTATACTATGGCTTATAAAAGTTGCTATGGTATAGGTATCCATAGGACTTCTATGATTACCAGCTCTTCTTCTTCGCTGCAGACTATGACGTCTTCATCTGCTGTGTGTCCGCCACTTATCACTATACAGCTGGCATCTGCCTCTGATGGCGGCAAGCTGTATCTTTTCATTGCCAAGCACAACCAGGTCATCTCGTCGCCATATTGGACGCAGAAGCTTAGGGTCATCAGTGCCAATGATAACCCTTCCCTTTATGAAGTATCATGCTCATTGCCAAGAGCAAGCCTTCCATTTAGGGTATCCGCCATCCTCTTGTACTGGGTTCTAGCCTTAGCAAGTATGGTCTCATCAGCATTTCCCATGAAGTACTTAGCAATATCGCCTATTGCTATTATTCCTTCAAGCCGTCCCTCGCTGTCGGTAATAGGAAGGGATGCAGCCTTAGCCTCTTTCATAAGCTCCCAGGCCTCATTTATTGTGAGGCTTGAGTCAGCAAATGAGTCTTGTGAATCTCCATATCCTTTACCTGTGTACCCGCATCAGGCATATAACCGGGTGGCTCTATGCCAATCCTCTTTAGGACATATTCCGTCTCTTCATTTATCTGGCCTGCCCTCTTGGGAACATATTTAATTCCTCTTGAAGTCAGATTCTTAAGCTCTGCATAAGATATAGCAGAGCAGATTGAATCGGTATCCGGGTTCTTATGGCCTATTACATAAACTATCTTTTCTTCTTTCATATTCTCCTAACTTAAGCTGTGCAAGTGTAGTAGTCCCATCATTGCAATGCAGCGCTATAAAAATGCCATTCCAAAGTTTCCGTAGACAAGACCTTTCTCTTCCCTTCTGGTAAATGGTGCGCCGTTTACATCAAGGCGCATATTCTTTCTTCCGATAATCAGTAAAACCAGTCCCACAAAAAAGATTATGATAACCGCAATCGAATATACCGCAGACATATTACCCCCGGTGTCAGAGCCTGTGATACCAGTTCAGGATTACCGCTCTGGAGCTTATTTTATCACGTCTTCGGTATAGTTTTTAGAGACGAACACGGCCAAAACAGAGTCCCATAAAGTTGATAATCATATGGAAGGCTATTGAATACCCTATCTTTTCTGCTCTTTATATATACATAAGCAAAGATGAGTCCTATGCCAAAGGCATAAAAAGAACTGGAAAAAGGTTCATATGGAAAAGTCCAAACATAAGTGCAGAAAGCATCATTGCGTTTCTTTTCTCCGAACTTCACAGTCTTGTCGATAAGTATTTTTCTAAATACTATCCTCCATGATCGGTCCTAAGATAACAACAAAGATGATTGTACCCGTCATATCAGCATTGGTAATAAGTTCAGCAAGATTGTTGGTTGAAGTCTTGCCAAAAAGCCTCCGATAATCCCTCGAAAGTCTCTGTACCCTATGAGATTACCAATGTACATAATGGTAATGCACATACAAAAGCATTTTAACAGGGTAGAAAGACCTATACCCTCCTTTTGTCTGCCATCATCAGGCAGTTTCCTGATAATAAGTAAAAGCACAGGGAAGGCAATAAGGTACAATGGGAAAAATGATACGATGTAGGTCATAATCGAAGGTATCTGCCCACCGCCTGAGTGTAACATCCTAACCAGGGTTACTCCTATTTCCTGAGCGATTAACGACACTATAACAAAGGCAAAAAAGCCCCAGCCTAAGATGCCAAAGGTCTTCTTTGCAAGTATTTTATTAAACAGGCTCTCTTCTTTTTTAGCCTCATTTTCTATCCCTTCCATCTTTTCCGCCAGATTCTCAAGCTTAGTAGTCACATCCTCAAGTTTTCTTGCAGTCTCTTCAAGCTGCCCTACTGTCTCCATATTTTCGTTCTCGTTGTTCAATTCATATCCTCTTTCATAGTAATATTATAACTATATCTATACCATATAATCCTGCTAAAATCAACCTAAAGAGGTCATTTTATGCGCCTTGTAAGCAAATCTAAGAATACTCACTAAAAAGCCAATCTGTTTTTCTTTCTAGGATAGGCTTGAAATATATTCCTTAAGCGCCTCTTTCCAGGATTTAATCTTAAAATCTGTTTCATTATGAAGCTTTTCATTGGAAAGTACTGAAAAATGCGGCCGTTTTGCCTTTGTAGGGTATTCCTCAGTAGTTATAGGCAGAACCTCTACCTCATCTCTTCCCGAGTGAGTCTCATTATCTCCCTTTAGTAAGCTCATACCAGCTTGTACTTCCGTCACACCCCATGCCAGATTCCGTATTTATCAGTCTGAATAAGATAGACTATAAACCTTGCAAGCTCTGCCGCAGAGGTAGGAGAGCCAATCTGGTCAGAAACCACACGGAGAGTCTTATTTTTTTCTGATAGCGAAATCATAGTCTTTACAAAGTTCTTTCCTTCTCCGTAGAGCCAGGCAGTTCTTATAATAAAATATCTACGAAGGGTATCAGTAACTGCTTTTTCGCCAAGAGCCTTACTTCTTCCATAAGCACTACGGGCTTTCAGCTTGTCCCCTCTGTATAAGGCACAGCACCATCTCCGTCAAAACACATAGTCTGTTGAAATGTGCACCAGCACTGCGTCTATCTCCTTTTGCACAAGAGCAAGGTTCTTCACTCTGTTTCATTCACAGCCCTTGCCTCTTCTTCGTGGTCTTCGCAGTCATCCACAGCGGTGTACGCCGAGCAGTTGATAATAACATCAGGCACGATGCTATGTAGAGATGCCTTTACCGCGTAACAATCCCTTATATCAAGAGTTGTAATCTCCCGCTCTTTCATCTAAAGACCGTCTCTTTCATTAGGTTGTACAGGGAATTCCAAGAGGCATCATCAGATACCGTGATCAAAGCTCAAAGTCAAAGTCCTGTTTTTCCTAACACTTCTCATAACAGCTATCCCTAGCTGTCCTTTGCACCGGTTACAAGTATTCTCATTTTTTTACCTGCCAAATTTTTCTTCACGGTTGTTATACACCTCTGAGTAGTATTTTTCATAGTCCCCACTCATCACGTCTTCCCAGCCATTTTGCATTATCAAGATACCATTTTATGGTATCTTCAATCCCTTTCTCAAAGGAGTAACGGCTTTCCAGCCAAGCTCCTTTCCCTATCTTCTTTGGGATCTATGGCGTATCTTAGGTCATGCTCCCGGTCTGTCTGTCACGTACTTTAATGAGGCTCTCAGGCTTGCCTCAGCTCTTTAAGATGGCCCTTGACCACGTCTATATTTCTCTTCTCGTTATGTCCTCCACATTATATACTTCGCCAACCTTTCCCTTTTCAAGTATCATATCAATGGCTATACAATGGTCTTCCACATAGAGCCAATCCCCTACGTTGATACCCCTCGCCGCATACGGGCAGTTCCTTTATCGTGCTCAGGCATTGTATATCATAGCGGTATCAGCTTCTCAGGAACCGATAGGCGCCGTAGTTGTTGGAGCATCTTGATACGGTCACAGGAAGTCGTAGGTTCTGTGATAAGCTAGGGCATCAGGTCTGCTGATGCCTTCTGAGGATGAATAAGGGCTTGAGGGATTAAGCGGAGTAGCCTCTGTAAAGAATAAATCCTTCTATCAAGCTGGCAGGTCTCCGTAAACCCTCATCTGTGGATACCCGATGAAAAGCGCTTGATTCCGTACTTTCTGCAGGCATCAAGAAGTACTCCGACACCCTGTAATATTGGTTCTTAAGAACTCATCAGGAAAGAGAACTGAGCGGTCTCACATGGCTTTCTGCGCTGAAGTTTACCACCCTGATCAGGCTTTTTCTTCTTCAAATAACTTATAACAAAGTCCCTGTCAGCAATATTCTCCCTTATGAACCTAAGCTTTTGATTCTTAAGTGCTTCTTCAAGATTGAAAGATTGCCCGCATAGTGAGCTTATCCAAACAAATATACTCATTTTCGGGATGTTTTTAAGTACATAATATAAAAATTAGTTCCAATAAAGCCTGCGCCACCTGTTACTATTACTTTCATTTTATGCCTTTCTTTCACTTTAGTAGAATATTTGTGCTATATTTACATCTAAGAAGTCTGTTTTTTAACTTCAGACTATCTGTTTTAACAAATTTACCTCTTATCGTATATTCATCCATATATAAAATCTTTGGTACTGATTTTTCTGATTGAATTGTAAATCTCTTAATCAAAAAGTAACTCTCATCCAATTCTGCAAGTGGCGGTGCTATCTCATCCTTATCAGATACAATAACCTCATCTATTCCCAAGTTCTCAAGCCTCCAGTCCACAGCAATCCTTTCATCATTGTAGATGATTGCTCCCTCAGACTCTTTGTTATAATAATTATCTGCCTTGTAGGCGAATTCCACATTGTCAGTAAGCGTCAAAAATCCATGAGCAAAGCCCCTTGGAATAAAAACTCTTTTTATTTTTCTTCACTAAGCTCTCACCCCAAACCACTTGAGAAAGTCTTTGAGTCCTTCCTTAGGTCCACAGCCACATCATAAACCCCTGCCTCTAGCACCCTTACAAGCTTTTGCCTGGGCGTAATCTCCTTTTTGAAAATGAAGACCTCTAAGAGTACCTTTCTTCTCTGAAAACGAATGATTGTCCTGCACAAATTCACAGTCAATCCCAATTTCCTCAAATTTCCTCTTCGACCAGCTCTCCATAAACCAGCCCCTATGGTCTCCAAAAACCTCGGGCTCCACCACAAAAAGCCCATCAATTCCTGTTTCTACTTTCTTCATTAAAAGCTCTCCCGTTAAATTGTTATTTAGCCCACATACTTTTTGATTTCTTCAATGTAAAGCTCCCCTATCTCACTCATATTCATGTGAGCCCTCTTGATATACCCTATATCCATAGTCACCTCTTCGGCAAGCTTAACTGCAATATAATCACTGCCATTTAGCTCCTCGCAGATGATACCCGAACACAGAGTAAAGGCATTTAGCCCCACCATAAGGTTCAGGTTGGTAGCCCTGTCATTTGACTTAATAGTCTTCTTAAAATCGTAGGTACTAAGTATTTCCTCCGCAAAATAAAACGAATTGTTATCTCCCTGTTCAAACGAAAGGCAAGATAGTCCTGAAGTTCCTCAAAGGGCTATGACCTTCTTCCCTGCCAGTGGATGATTCTTCCAAAGATAGGCGTAACCCTCACAGGTGAAAAGATGAACGAACTCAAGCTGATTATCCTTAAATATCTTGTTTAACACCTTTTCATTAAAATCATTGGTATAAAGGATTCCTATCTCACTCTTTTGCCTGTAACCACATCGTGGATGACATCGTGTGTTCTTGCCTCTCTTATGGCAAACTCTGTACTTGTCCATATCAAAGCCCCTTTACCATCTCCACAAAAAGCTTTTTACGGCAAATGAGTAATGCTGTGCAGATACACCGAACTTCTTCTTTATCTGTCCTGCCTCTATGTATTTGTCCTCTAAGAGTTCCACCTGATTGATAATCTGCCTCGCATAGCCTAGGAATTCCTCACCTTCAGCAGTGATTACCACTCCCTTGGTAGTTCTTTCAAAGATAGATATATCACATCATTTTCAAGCTCCCTAATAGCCATTGAGAGCTTGGCTGGCTCACAAAGAGCTGCTTTTGCAGCTACATTATAGAGCCTGTCTTGGCTACTTCTATACATATCTTAACTGCTGTAAAGTCATAGGTTACTCCCTCTCGTGTATATTCCATTTATTTAAGTTCATCATCTTTTATCAAGTTTATAATCATCTTGCCCGTTATATCTTTTTAATTATAACATAGTTCATTAGTTTTAAAAACCATAAATCACGAAATATACCTAACAAAAAGGCATAGCCCTGCGCCGCTTCTCAAACATCAGATACTAAGTCCAACTTTGGCCACGCAAAAGGCTATGCCTTATTTACATATCAATTTATTTTCCCAAACATTTCTCACAGGTTCCTACCAGCATGGTCTTTGAGACATCAAGCTCCACCTTTATATCTTTACGAAGCTTATCCATAAAGTCATCCACAAAGCCATGTTCAAGATGAAATATCTTACCGCAGGAATTGCACTGTAAATGAAGATGGGCATTACATTCCTTGTGCTCTCCGAAATACTGGTAAAACGCGGACTCACTGTCTTTTTCCCTTTGAAAAAGCAGTATATCACCACTTTCCACCAGTTTATCGAGATTTCTGTATATGGTCGAGCGGTTGATACTGATACCCTCTTCCTTAAGTCCGTCAAGAATCTCTGCAACTGTGAGCCTTCGCTCATTATGAGCTTTCAGATACATAATTACTTCATTTTTACCCTTGGAATTATATTCCTTTGCCATAATCCCTCCAAAATCTACGTCATATACAGAAGTTTACTGTCATTAATAAATTTTGTCAAGGCAGACAAGGGCTTCCTGTATCTCGTTTATACTGTATAAATCACCGGTATCCATTTTCCTGATATCAGTGATGCAGCTGCCATACGCTTCTCGCTCTGTATCTAAGCTACATTTTACGACTCATATTTCCAATCTGTAAGCACATTCTGGAGGTTTTTCACGTAGGCGTCAATATCAGCACCCATTACAAGTTCACCAATGATGTTTCCGTTCTTGTCTACGAAGATTGTGGATGGAACTGCATAGAATCTCTTCGCAAAACTGCTAAGTGAATCACTGAGTGTGAGGTTGGTATACTTTACACCGGTCTGCTTTTCGATGTAATTTGCATTGTCAACTCCGTCCTTCATTCCCTCAGGAACATCTGCTACAATACCAATCAGATTGGCATTTTTAGGAAGGCTTTCATATCTTCTGAAGCTCAGGCATTTCGTTGATACAAGGCCCGCAGAAGGTTCCCCATACATTTACCATGGTTATGTCTTTTGTCAGCAAAGATCTTCTCTGTTACCTTATTTCCCTTGGTGTCAGTTGTTTCAAATGAAGGAATTTCTCCTTGCCAGCCTCTGTGCCTGCTGAAGCAGTGCTTCCTTCTTTTGCAGAAGCAGTAGATGATTGAGCTGCTAGCTGATGATGTCTTGCTGTCAGTTGCTGATGTCTTACTTTCAGCTGATGATGTCTCTACTCTCAGTCACCGCAGAAGCTTCCTGATGTTGAAGCTAGCTGTTCTTTGCAGAAGAGCTCAGAGTTACCCCTGACAAGCTGATACTACCAAAGATGTAGCTAATATTAGTCCTAATAATTTTTCTTTTCATATTTTCCTCCGTAATGGTGATAGTCAGTTATATTTGTTTTAACATTTATAAATGACTAAATATTTTATGAGATTATATTGTCACAATTCTACCCTAGTTTGTCTATAGGTAAAATTAGCTATTTTTGAATCAATATGAACCACTCTTTGAGGATAACTGAACTCAATCCCATTTACATTAAATGACTCTCTTACATTCTCCATCAAATCAAAGTAAACATCCCAGTAAACCGGATTCTCGCACCAGACCTTGACTGTATATGTAATATCACTTGCATTGAATCTTAACAGTCTTATTGTAGGCGCATATACTCCATCTTTGGCTATACGCTCGTCTTTATCAACCACACTTTTTATTGCATCTATTACCTGTTTAGTTTCAGCCTTTATAATCTGCGGATATCTCTATATCTACCCCTTCTTTTGCTTTCACCTGAGTAGTTTGATATCCTCTGTGAAGCTACATCCGAGTTGGGTATGAGCTCTACCTTATTGTCAGGAGTACATAGCTTGGTACGCATAAGAGTGATGCTTGCGACTGTCCCCATCACTCCTGACACCTCAATAAAGTCACCTATAGCGAATGGCTTTGTGATAAGGAGCATTATTCCTGAAAATACATTGGTAAGGATATTTTGCAAGGAAAGTGAAAAAGCAAGGGAGACAACACTCTAGGAGAGTTACAATGGATGATGTATTTATCCCAAGTGACTGTGCAGACATAATAATTCCTATTACATAAATCAATACCCTGACAATCTGCCTAAAGAATCCTTTCATCCCCTATGTCAAGCTTTTGACTTTTGCAAAGATTCTATCCAGGATTCTAAGTACTATGGTTACTACTATTTTACTTAATATGAGAATGATGACAGGTTTTTGATAAATATAACATTGCCTGTTCAAAGCTCATATTAAAAGATTTTCTCAAACTTTTCCATTATTCACCTTTATTTTTCTTTATTTATTTTATCCTCTTATTTTGTTATTCTCTTTGTTGTCGTCATTCTCTCATGTTTACATTGTTTTCTTTAGCTTCTTTATCCTCTTTTTATTTCTTTTAGCCTCATTTCGCTTTTCCTTTAAGTTTATAAGCCTCTCAAACCATACCTTTGCCAAGGCTCCTGATGGTACCGCAACTATCATTCCCACAAGTCCGCCTACGCTTGCTCCTACCGTAGAGAGATGATGACTATCATAGGATGAATATTTACACTTGAGCTTAGAAGCTTAGGATAGATGAGATTATCATCTATTGCCTGTATAATAAGCAGTGCAATCGCCGCTATTATCATACTTTTATAATCACCCGTGGCTATCCCCACAACAGCTATGGATGTGTAGCCAACTATAGGTCCCATATAAGGGATAAGATTGCCAAGTCCGATAAGAAGCCCGATTACAATGGCATACTGTATTCCGATTATTGAAAACACAATGCTTACAACTACTCTACCTATGACGGCATCAAAGGCCTGACCTCTTATGTAGCCCGAAAATACTCTGTCAGCATCGCTGATCATGGTATCCATTGTAGACTTTACTCTCTTTGGCAAAATGATGGTAAGCACCCTGCCCCAGTATGTCTTAAGCTTAGGCATATCAAGCAGGAAGTAAATGCTAAATATAAGAGCGAAAAACGCTGTAGCAACCCTGTCTTTCAGTTACTTGCTATATTTCCTACCTGACTTGACAGATTAAGCAGGTAGGTACCTATGTTGTTCATAAAGGTATCTACACTTGATTTTATCTCAGCAGAATTAATATTTAGCTTGTCAAGCCTGTCCATTAGCTCCCAATACAGCGAATTTATAGAGTTTGCACAGGGTCTTTATACCTTCAATTATATCCTCTGAATTAGCTCGCCTAGCCTGCTTGGTAATTATCGAAACAAGGAGTGAAACTAATAAAAAAATAAGCCAACCAGAATAATAACCCCTGAGCGCCACTGCGAGTCCTCTAACGCTCTTCTTCTTTTTTAAGAGGTTTTATCTTTTTAAGTAGGCTTTCTATTTTCTCAAGCATAGGAAATAGGAGATAAGCTATAACAAAAGCCTATGATTACAGGCTTAAGTATCGCTCCCACCCAAGATACAACCTGTCCCGCAGTCTTTGCAAGGGTAGGAAGCTGGTCAGTAACCCTACTTAATAGAAAGATAACTATGCAGGTAAAAAAATCACATACATTGAGATTTCAAGATACTTTTTATTAACCTTATCCTTGTAAAAATTCATATATTAACCTTTCTCTGACAAATAATCATTTTTATCACTTCCAACGCTAAAGTTCAATTAGGTCTGCTGTCCATAATACAATTCCCTCTCTATTGACATTTTTATAAAACGGTAATTTATCAGCCCATTTACTAAATTTATGAACATTTACATCAATAACCGAAAATACTTTTGTCATATTTCAAATTCATATCAACAATAAAAATCCGACAATTTGTCTTCAGTCAATGTGTCTAGTTCATTTTTTTACAATAACCATTATGTCTACATCAGAATCCTCATCGTTTGTACCTCTGGCGACTGACCCATATAGTATAACTTTCTCGATATCATTTTTTAATTATTTCAACTATCCCATTTGCCAGTTCCTGTAAAATTTTTTCTATCCATACCAATCACTCCACCTACTATTTCGTTGACAACCACCCTTTAGTACAGGTTTTTCACCTTATAATCTCTCTCTGCTTCTCTTCTCTGGTCTTTTTCTGTATATCCTGACGCTTGTCATAGTTTTTCTTACCTCTTGCAAGTCCTATTTCAACCTTGACAAGACTGCCCTTAAAATACACCTTAATTGGCACCAGGTGTAGCCTGCTGTCTTACCTTGCCCACAAGCTTTATTTATCTCAGCCCTGTAGCATAAGGAGCTTCCTGGTTCTAAGAGGATCCTTGTTGAAAATATTCCCTTCTCATAAGGGCTGATGTGCATACCTATAATGATAACCTCACCGTTTTTATCTATCTGCACATAGGATTCCTTGATACTGACCTTGCCCATTCTAACTGACTTAACTTCAGTACTCTGCAAGGGTAATCCCAGTCTCATATCTCTCTTCTATGAAATAATCAAAACTCGCCTTCTTGTTCTGTGCCACTACTTTATAATTGTCCTTAGACATCCTTCTCTCCTTCCTATAATGTCAAGCCCTAAATCATTGAATTTTAGGCTTTTCTTTAAATTCTTTACCTCGTAAAACAGAACAAAAATGTATGACAGTCATTGTATTTTATACTGAACAGCTAAAAGAGAGTGTGGTTTTATAAAAGCATCCCATTGTTTTGCTTTATAAAGGCTATAAATCCTCTGCTAACTATGATGGTGAACCTTCCGTGTCTAAAGGGATCGTGTCCCAACTTCCTTCGTCCCACCTGTCCATACACCGAGTGCCTGCTAAGCTTTCTAACAGGGTCATGCCCTACGGAGAGAACTACTGGCAAGCTGCAGCTCTTGTTTGTTTTTGATTTTACTGACCTGTCTACTCCGCAGGGTACGGATATTCCGTGGACGCTACCTGCCTCGCTTTGCTGGTCATTGTGATGATGTAGCGCTTGTAGCACTCCATCGTTATCGGGTTTCCTTCCAGAACCCCTGCCCGATCTCGGAAGAATCCGACACCCGGCAAGGCTCTGGAACAAATTTTTGACTGTCGACTGTTTTACGCTCAATAGCTTCCTTTATTTTTCCGGACGTCTGATGTCCATCAACATCTTCTTCGGAGCATATTTCGTACCAGTATTCAGAATCGTATAGATAATCCTCAAGCTTGCAGGCTATCACAATCAATGACTGCATCTTTTTCAACGGATTATCGGCTCGTGTCGTATAATACATATGGAGTTCTTTGAATTCTCTGCATGGGCCACTGCTGACTTTGTCCTGGAATAACCAATATCTGAGTCGTTTGCGTCCTCTATGACTGATTTTTGGTTTCTCCTTATGCTTTTCCTGAACTGCATGCCACAAGGCCTAATCCGCTTAATTTCTGTATTTCCTTAACATCATCAAATCTTGAAATATCTCCCATCTCTGCAAGAATACCGAAAGTGTATTTTCTCCAATCCCAGATATCTCCAGAACGTTACCTGTATGCGGTATCTCCTGACATTTCTGGTTGATCTGGTTCTCATAACAGCAAGTTCAACATCCAGTTCCATGATTTTCTGCACGAACCACTTTACAGTCGCTTTGCTTGCATAGATCCATCCTTAATCCCAACACTTGCTTTTTGCGTACTGTAAGATTTCTCTGGCTCTGCTGTACCCGCGTCCTCTAAGTTTAGCAAGATGCAAATCTGTCTTATCCCTTCTTCTCCAAGTGCGGTCAGTTCATCCGGAAATGGTGCCTCTTTCAGCAGTTCAGGCTAAATGCTCCATCGACTTTTTCCCCAATGCTTCCCTTATACTCCGGGAAATATATCTTCATCTCCTGTGCATCCGGTTGATTGTCTGAATTCTGTCTTCATTCAGTTGGTCTCTGAACATGGATAACCTACGAAGTTCAGCATAGATTTTTCTGGAAGATATGGCATACCAAAGTTGCCATCCTTGACAAGATTTGCTATCAGTTTTGGATCCTTCCTGTCATCCTTCAGCTGGCTGTTATCTTCAACCTCCTTTGTCTGCTTAACAGCATGAGGGTTTACCTGAACAACACTGATTCCATTTGCAATCATCCGGTAGAAGGCAGAACCAGTAGTGACCGGTCGGCTCTAAGCCAAAGTACTATCTGACTCTTATCATGTTCAGCGACTATCTTTACTGCCCATTCTTTTGCACTCTGGAATCTCTCATAATCATTGTTGAAAGAATATGCGGACTTACTGAGTTCCCGTCCTCTGGTATCAATTGCTCTCACATAGTGCGTTTTCAGTCGCCTATCACATCCCAAGATAAGCATGTCATCGCTGATAAAAAGAGTTTTTATTTTTATCGAACTTACCATTGGTTTCCAACTCACGCCAGGTTGAAGCTGTGAGATTTTTCCTTAATCACCTCCGCTTTTTTCAAAAAGCTCCTGCTGTTCAAAAATATTTGCTGTTACTACTTGATCTTTGTGCCTTTTATATTCATTTTTAGATACCTCTTGTATTTTTTAGATTTTACCAACTGGCAGGTCAGTAATAATCTAAATTTACTTGAGGTATTTTTATGTCAATCTCTTGACCTATTTATAGTATACAGGAAGCTTCTACTATCCTAAAATCTATGGTTCTCATCTGCTTACTTGCCTCTACTACTTTTACTCTAACCTGCTGTCCCAGGCTAAAAGCTCTTCTTGGTATGTTCCCCTACAATTTCCATTCTTTCAGCATTAAATTCATAGTAATCCCCTCTTATGCTGCTGATTTTAACCATACCCTCAACAGTGTTTGGAAGCTCTACATATATGCCCCAGCTTGTAACCCCTGAGATTACACCATCGGATTCCTCGCCTATTTTATGAGACATAAATTCCTTTGCCTTCATCTTATCCTTCTCTTTCCGCCTCATCAGCCCTTCGCTCCATCATCACTCGAGCGAAGCGCTATATCGTAAAGAATAGCCTTATAATGTGATATCCTCTTGTCTGTAAGCCTGCCGTTTAGGTTCTCTTTTATTATCCTGTGTATCTGCAAATCAGGATATCTCCTTATAGGAGAGGTAAAATGGCAATAATACTTAGCAGCAAGTCCAAAATGTCCATCACAGGAGGTCGTGTACTTAGCCCTCTTTAAGCTTCTTAGCGTCATCCGATTTATAAGCATCTCTTCAGGAGTACCCTCTATCTTGCTTAAAAGCTTCTGAATATCCTTTGGATGAATTTCCGTCTTAGACTTTTCTTTCCACCCTTCCCTATATTATACCCAAAATTATTAATCGATATACTTAATTCCCTAATTTTTTCTTCATCAGGATTTTCATGAGTCCTATACACAAAAGGAAGTTCCTGCCAGAGCTGTCTTCTGCAACAGTTTCATTGGCAATAAGCATAAAATCCTCAATCAGCCCTGGTAGCCTCATTCCTATCGTATGCTTTAATATCAGTAACTCTTCCTTTATCATCAACTATAATCTTAGCCTCAGGGAAATCAAAGTCAATCGAGCCTCTCTCATGCCTGTGTTTTTCTAAGGATTAGTGCAAGCTCTTCCGCATTTACAAGCATTTCGTACACATCTTCACTACTTTTCTTTTAACTCATTAAATCTCTCGCATCACCTGTAATAAGCACATTTACATCAGAATAATTCATCTATGTGCAGTCCTAATCACTGTTTCCGCTATCTCGTGGGGAAACTCACTTCTCCCTTATCATTTATATCCATAAGACAGGAAAGAGTGAGTCTGTCCACATTTTTCATTCAGAGAACAGATGCCGTTTGAAAGCTCCTTAGGAAGCATAGGTATAACCTTATTTACAAGGTATGCACTTGTACCACGCTTAATGGCTTCCTTATCAAGGGCTGAACCCTCCTTCACATAGTTGGTAACATCAGCAATATGCACTCCCAAATGATAGATAACCTCACCGTCCGCCTTAACTTCCTTAGTCACAGACACAGCATCATCAAGGTCTTTGGCATCCTCGCCGTCTATGGTAACTATCTTCATTTCTCTAAGGTCAAATCTGTTCTTAATCGAAGTCTTAATAACCTTCGCAGGTACCTTTTTTACTTCTTTACATACTTCCTTCGGGAATTCATCCTCTATGCCGTAAGCCTTGGCGATAGAGAGGATGTCAACACCCTTATCGTTTTCATAGCCAAGAATCTCTATTATCTTACCCTCTGGACTAAACTTAGCGTCGCCATAGCTTGTAAGTTCTACAACCACCTTTACACCCTTAGGCACATCTTTGCAGGCATTCTTAGGTATGTAAATATCACAAGTAATCTTAGTGTTGTCAGGCACTACAAAGCCAAAGTTCCTGCTCTTTTCAAATGTACCTACAACTGTAGTAAATGCTCTTTCTATTACCTTAACTACCTTACCTTCTCTGCTCTTTCCCCTGCTTTTGGCTAAAAGCTTAACGGTAACAGTATCCCCATCAAAGGCATTGCTAACTTCTGAGGCAGGAATGAACACATCTTCCTCATCCTCAGCAGTCCTAAGAAAAGCAAAGCCCTTAGCTGTAGACATAAATGTTCCTGTGACGAGGTCAGCATCAGGCTTTGTAGCGTCCCTCTCCATTTTCTACAAGCTTTCCTTCTTTTATTATGTCATTTAGTATAAGTCTGCAAATCCCCTCTTTCAGCCTTAGGCACCTGAAACAAGGACGCAATATCCTTAAACTTCATAGGAACATAGTCCTTTCTTTCCAAAAACTGCAGAAGAAGCTCTCTTCTCTCCCTCATCTTATTAGTATATTCTTTAGCCACCTCTATCACCCCTTATCTATAAAAAGAAAAACTGCTACAAAGTGTGTAGGCAGGATAATACCTGAAACAACATACTATGCAACAGTTAAAATTTTCTTGTTCTACTTAATTACCACTTCATATTAAGCACAAATGAAAGCACTATAAAGCCGAGGGCAACAACTGTGGTAGCCTTGTTAAGATTACCTTCCATTGAACGGCTTTTATTCTTGCCCCAGTAGGTATCAGCCATACCGCCAATGCTTCCAAGTCCCTGCTGCTTTCCTTCCTGTAAAAGTACTATAGTCATAAAGTGCAATGCATAAAAATGCAATAAATAACTGTAACAACAATTCTTAATGTAGACATAACCATCTCTTCCTTTCAAAACATATCTTTCAGCATTCTACCACATTTCGGATAAAATTCAAGACCGTGGAAATTTAATTTTCTGCACCCTTTATTTGTGTAGTTTTTCAAACTGAAAATAAAACCATTGACGTTCTAACTCCACGATATTTCTAAATGGCGCTTTTTTAGCAACACAATCTCTTAGATATAGAGTTTATCAATGTTTGATATGGTATTCCCCTCGCTCTCCGATTGCTCTTTAAAATAAGATATAGTATCTTCATCTATATAATGTCACCTGTTTTTAACAGCTTAGTATATGGATTTTTTTCTTGGATTTAACCTTTCGATATTATATTCATCCCTCATTTCAACACCTCCATTAAATTCCTTTTTCATAAAAATCCTTTTTCTATCTTAGTTGCCTTTCTTGCTGATATTATTCTTTTATAAAGTAAAAATGATTATTTAATTTAACAGCTGTATACATATTGTACAGTACAACTTAGTCTGCTATACTTTTCTATGTTGTCGCCCTTCAATCTGGCAGCAGAAAGGAGGTGCACTAGTTGGAAACGATTTTCACTATCTTATCAGCTGTTACGGCGGATATAATTAGCTATTATATTTGCAAGTGGTTGAGACAGCAAAAATAACGACAACTAGCCCAAGCGGAAGCCTAACCGCCTGGGAGATTTGGAAGAACCCCCAGAGTAGCCGCTCTGGGGGTTCGTTTGCACTAGTTGGATTTCTATCTTCAAGAATATGATAAGATATCACAACATAAAAGTCAAGTTTAAATTCCGTGAATATCTCTTTATTTCCCCATCTTGAGCAAATAACTAATCTTATGGTAAATAAGCACAGTTATTACAGATACAATGCTGAATTTAATGATATTAAATGGTGCAACTATGATGAGACAAAAGACAAATACGCTGTTAACCGCCGGGTTTACAGCCGTCCCGGCTGCTATAATCTTATCTATTCCTCCAAAGGCAGCTCCATAAAAAGGAAGAAGTACAAAGGCATTTACAAGACAGCCTATTACAGTTGTGGTAATTACTCCTGCTACAAGCCCCATTATAGCCCTTTTCCTGGTTTTCTTTGCTAAGTACATAATGGACGCAGGAATAACAAAAGGCTGAACCAACCACGAAATTGCCGAATTCTCCCACAAAGGCGGATGATGTACCATTTATAAATAAATTAAGCAATATCTTTACAAACTCTATGACAATGCCTGCCACAGGTCCTAAAGCAAAGGCGCCGATAATCACAGGCACCTCACTGAGGTCAATCCTGTAAAAGCTTGGCGCAATGAAGGGAATCGGAAACTCAAATAACATAAGTATTGCTGAGATAGCAGAGAACATAGCTACTATTGCAAGATTCCTTACTTTTGAACGATCCGTCATCTTTTTCTTTCTTAAGGACTCTTTCTGCGACGAACGCTAGCACAATGAGTGCCGCCACCACTGCAAGGGAGATGACTACCATACCCCAATTTTTCAACTGTCTGCATCTTTCAAACCACCTAATAGAACCATTTTTTTCCTCTTTTTCCGCATTCTTTAGGGAAAGCCCCGACCGAATGGTCAGGGCTGATTACGTCGCAAAAACATAGGATAAGTTAATATCCTGTATTTCTTCTTTTTCATCCAGACTTTACTGTCGGTATCGGAATTGCTGAGGCTCACCGATTCTGCAAATGCTCGCGGACTTTACCGCCGGTCGGGAATTACACCCTGCCCTGAAGAATGCTATTTTTTTATAGGTCTATGTTAGACCCATCTTACTCCATTGTCAAGAATTTTTTTGAGTTTTTAAGTTTTTTTCAAACTTTCTATGTTTCTTAGGCTTATTACCTCAAATTTTTTACAAAATTTTCGTTGAGCATTTTATGGATTCTCTAATACATAAATTTGGCGTTCCTATTGACACTAAGTCCCTTTGATGTTATGATTATTCTACATAGTTGCGTGATTCATCATGCAAATATCAGACCAAATTTGTTTTTGCCTTACGGACAGGCGGTCACTTGCCGTAGTGGTTATCCCACATTATTGATAGGGTTTGAAGCCCGGATTTTATAAGTTGATTACTCTACAATCATTATCATCTTGTGAAACGTCAATAAGAGCAGACAACCTGATATTTGCTGGACTACTCTGAATGAAGTTAACGCACTTATTCTGTTCTTAGGAAAACTACGTGCAGCTCAAGATGGTTGAGCTGCTTTTTTTATTGCACAAAATTAGAAAGAGCTGCTTTATCAATCCTATATTCAGGATATATAATATAGATATGAGGAAAATAAGATGGACATTAGCAGACAGCAGAGAGCTCCTATTTGTGAGGCTCTTGAAACATTTAAGAAAAAAAGAGTTGTGCCTTTTGACGTACCGGGACATAAAAGAGGACGTGGAAACCCTGAGCTTGTAAGACTTCTTGGCGCACAATGCGTTTCCCTTGATGTGAACAGTATGAAGCCCCTTGACAACCTCTCCAACCCTGTTTCCGTCATTTCAGAGGCTGAAGACCTTATGGCAGAGGCTTTTGGTGCCGCTCATGCCTTTCTTATGGTAGGCGGAACCACTGCTTCAGTACAGGCCATGGTTCTTTCTGTCTGCAAGGCAGGCGACAAGATTATTCTGCCAAGAAATGTGCATAAGAGTGTAATCAATGCTCTCATCCTCTGCGGTGCAATTCCTGTATATGTTAAGCCTGAGATTCATCCTGTGATAGGTGTGGCTCTCGGCATGGAGATAGAGGCAGTTAAAGAAACCATAGACAATAACCCCGATGCAGTAGCGGTACTGGTCAATAATCCAACCTACTACGGTATCTGCTCAGACCTTAAGAGCATAACCGACTATGCTCATGAAAAAGGGCTAAAAGTCCTTGTAGATGAGGCACACGGTACCCAGCTGTATTTCGGTTCTAATCTTCCTATGGCGGGAATGCGTGCAGGTGCTGACATGGCAGCTATTTCTATGCACAAATCAGGTGGAAGCCTCACGCAGAGTTCCATCCTACTAACTGGTGAAAATATGAATGTAGGCCATGTGAGACAGATAATAGGACTTACCCAGACTACCTCAGCTAACTATCTTCTACTTTCAAGTCTTGACCTTTCCAGGCGCAATCTTGCACTTAGAGGTATGGAGAGCTTTTGCTAAGTAATAACTATGGCGGAGTACGCCAGAAATGAGATAAACAGCATAGGCGGTTACTATGCCTACGGAAAAGAGCTAATAGACGGAAAGAATGTCTATGACTTCGATGTAACCAAGCTTTGTGTGTACACGAAGGATATAGGGCTTACAGGAATTGAAATATACGATTTACTCCGTGACGAATATGATATACAGATAGAATTCGGCGATATAGGAAACATCATGGCTTACATCTCAATAGGCGACAGGCTTCAAGACATAGAGAGGCTTGTTGGCGCTCTTGAGGATATCAAGAGGTTGTATGCCAGAGAGAAAAGCGGTCTTGCCTTTGTGGATGCGGTAATACCAAAGGTGGTTTCAAGTCCGCAGTATTCGTTTTATGCGGAAAAAGAGTCTGTGCCTATAAAGGAAGCATACGGCAGAGTTGCCGGCGAGTCAGTTATGGCATATCCACCGGGCATCCCTATCCTTGCACCTGGGGAGCTTATTACAAAGGATATTGTTGACCACATCCTTTATGCAAAGGAAAAGGGATGTAGCTTGCAGGGTACGGCTGATCCTGAGGTTAAGAGGTTGGAAGTGCTGATTAAGTAGAATTTGTCGGGCTAATGTGATTGTTTGACAGTCTTAGTCACGCCTTCACTGATAAATGTCCAGACTCGCTCCGGTTTTTCTGAAAGAGGCTATTTTAGGATAGTTCTGTTGACGAAAAACCTAATGCGCTCGCTTAGGCATTATCAGTTCCGGCTGTTTAATTGATGAATGGTTACAAACAAAGCACATCAGCCACGATGGAGGCAGGTGGGGTGGCTGTCTTTCATTTTGTATTCGTTGTTATTTGTATAAATTTATGGTATCAGCTTCGAATGATAAATTCTAAGCGAGCGCATTAGGCGGAGCGAAGCGGATGCCGGAGCGAGTCTGAAATGTTATCATTCGGAGCGTCACTTAGGTTGTTAATGTAGCCCTGCTACTTATTATTTTCATAAATCTATGGTCCAGCTACGAATGATAAATTCTAAGCGAGCGCATTAGGCGGAGCGAAGCGGATGCCGGAGCGAGTCTGAAATGTTATCATTCGGAGCGTCACTTAGGTTAGTTTATATAACTCGACAAATTAGAATTTGGAGGTAGTAATATGAAGATTACACTCAAGTATATTGGAATAGTTCTAAGCGTCATTTTACCTGTAGTAACTTTGATGTACTTAAACAACATTTACCTTGGTCATCCATACGGATGGCTGTGGTGCGTTTTTATGGCTGTATTCTGGTTTGTATTTTTTTACTAAATCAAAAATTTATAAGGCAATAGCTATCGTTGCAAATTTAGCTGACATTTTTACCGATGACTGCCGGAGCATTGATGGGAGGTCTTTATGGGCTATGGATAATTTTTTATTCATCTGCTTATTCCATTTTGTTACCTTTTGGTATTAATTTTACTTAACCTAAGAAAGGAGGAAAGATGTCCGATTATACAAACATCCACGTTTTTGAAGAATTTACCGAAAATGTGAGTATGGACATAGGCGTGGAAAAAGCAATTGTACAGCGCCGAAAGTGAATTCCAGAAAATAGAGGTATTTCAGTCACACGAATTCGGCAGGTTCCTGATGCTTGACGGAGATATAATCTTCTCAGAAGCAGACGAATTTGTATACAACGAAATGGTTGCCCACGTACCTATGTCAGTACACCCAAATGTAAAGAGGGTGCTTATAATAGGCGGAGGTGACGGAGGTGTAGCCAGAGAGCTGACTGCATATCCCGAAATCGAGCGGATAGAGGTTGTAGAGCCTGACGAGCAAATGGTTGAGGTTTGTAGGGAGTTTTTCCCTGATGCAGTAAAGGGGTTTGATGATGAGAGGGTTCATATAACCCACCAGGACGGGCTTCGTTTCCTTAGAGGCAGGAGGGCTGAATATGACCTCATTATAAATGACTCTACAGATCCATTTGGTCATACAGAGGGACTATTTACCAAAGAGTTCTATGGCAGCTGTTACAAGGCTCTTAAAGACGATGGAATTATGGTTTATCAGCATGGAAGCCCCTTCTTTGATGAAGATGAGAACGCCTTTAGGGCAATGCATCGAAAGGTGTACACAAGCTTTCCTATAAGCCGTGTATATCAGGCGCATATCCCTACCTGTCCTTCGGGCTACTGGATGTTTGGCTTTGCCAGCAAAAAGTACCACCCTATCACAGACTTCAAGCCTGAAGAGTGGAAAAAGAGAAATATCAAAACCTGGTATTATACAAGCAACCTCCATGTAGGCGCATTTATGTTACCTAAATATGTTGAAGATATATTGAAGAAGAAGAAAATAAAGGAGAAAAAAATAATGTCAAGATTACTTATTATCGGTTGCGATGGAGTTGCACAGGTTGCAATCCACAAATGCTGTCAGAACAGCGAAGTTTTCACAGAGATTTGCATAGCAAGTAAAACAAAGTCAAAATGCGATGCTATTAAGGCTCGGCTTGAGGACAAGACAAAGACCGTTATTACTACTGCAGAGATAGATGCTATGGACGTAGCTAAGACAGTAGAGCTTTATTAAGAGCTACAAGCCTGATGCAGTGCTTAATGTGGCACTTCCTTATCAGGATCTTGCTATTATGGATGCCTGCCTTCTTGCAAATGTACATTATATCGATACAGCAAACTATGAGCCTGAGGATACAGAAGAGCCTGAGTGGAAGGCTGCTTATGAAATGCGCTGCAAAGAAAAAGGCTTTTCAGCACTTTTTGATTACTCTTATCAGTGGGCTTATGCTGAGAAATACGAAAAAGCAGGACTTACAGCACTTCTTGGAACAGGCTTTGATCCGGGTGTAACCAGCGTATTTGCTGCTTATGCGAAGAAGCATTATTTTGACAGGATAGATACCATAGATATCCTTGACTGCAACGGTGGAGACCATGGCTATCCATTTGCTACCAACTTCAACCCTGAGATTAACCTTCGTGAAGTATCTGCACCTGGCAGCTACCTTGAAAATGGTAAATGGGTAGAAATCCCTGCAATGAGTATCAAGCGCGAGTATAACTTCAAAGAAGTTGGGCAGAAAGATATGTACCTTCTTCACCACGAGGAGCTTGAGGCACTTGGCAGAAATATGCCTGAGGTTAAGCGTATCCGCTTCTTTATGACATTTGGGCAGAGCTATCTCACACATATGAACTGCCTTGAGAATGTAGGTATGCTCTCTACAACCCCTATCAACTATGAGGGAAAAGAGATAGTGCCTATCCAGTTCCTTAAAGCTCTCCTTCCTGATCCTGCTTCACTTGGTCCTCGCACAAAGGGAAAGACCAATATCGGCTGTATCTTCACGGGAGTTAAGGACGGCAAGGAAAAGAGCATCTACATCTACAACATCTGTGACCATGAAGCCTGCTACAAAGAGGTCGGAAGTCAGGCTGTAAGCTATACTACAGGTGTTCCTGCCATGATAGGCTCTATGCTTGTATTAAACGGACTTTGGAGAAAGCCTGGAGTATATACTACAGATGAATTTGATCCTGATCCATATATGGAGGCACTTAATAAATGGGGACTTCCTTGGCAGGTTGAAGAAAATCCTATACTTGTACCATAAGAGGGTTACATCAGACACAGAGAATTAAACCTCTCTGTGTCTTTGAATATAAAGGAGTTTAACTTGATTTCAAATAATTATCCCGAATTAAAAAAGGCATTTGAGGGGCTTAAAACTCCCTGCTATGTCATAGATGAGGCCAAGATAGAGGAAAACTGCAAGGTACTTAAGTCTGTAATGGATGAGACAAAAGCAAAGATACTCCTTGCGCAGAAAGCATTTTCAGGCTTTTTATTTCTATCCCTCATAGGAGAATATCTTGCAGGCGCTACAGCCAGTGGGCTTTTTGAGGCAAGGCTTGGCGCTGAAGAAATGAAAAAGGAGAACCACATCTTCTCCTGCTTATAAGGATGAGGATATGGAGAAAAATAACAAGAATCTGCGACCATATCATATTTAACTCTGTAAATCAGCTAAAGAAATACAAAAAATACTGCCTAGATAAAGGAGTTAGTATAGGAATTAGAATAAATCCTGAATTTTCCACTCAGGAAGGCCATGAAATCTACGATCCCTGTGCCAGCGGAAGCAGGCTTGGTATCACCCCTGCTTACCTTAGAAAAATGCTCTTAAAGAAGATGCTTCACTACTTAGCGGTGTTGACGGACTTCATTTTCACACCCTTTGCGAACAGGGGGCAGAGCCTTTAAGGGATACTTTGGAGGTTGTGTATAAGAATTTTGGAAAATATCTAAAAAGTATGAAATGGCTGAACCTTGGAGGAGGCCATCACATAACCAGGGAGGATTATAACAGGGAACTGCTTATTAAGTGTATAAATGAGGCTAAGTCCCTGTTTGATGTGGAGGTCTATCTTGAGCCTGGTGAGGCTGTTGCCCTAAATGCAGGCTATTCGGTTACTACTATCCTTGATAAGACCACCTCAGGTGACATTACCAATCTAATCCTTGATATCAGTGCTGCCTGCCATATGCCTGATGTAATAGAGATGCCTTACAGGCCGCCTCTTTTTACCTCAGGAGAAGCAGGAGAAAAGAAATATACCTACAGGCTTGGAAGCTGTACCTGTCTGGCAGGAGATATAATAGGCGACTTCTCATTTGATGAAGAAAAGAGCATAGGAGATAAGCTGATTTTCGGGGATATGGCCATTTATTCTTTTGTTAAAAATAACACATTTAATGGCATGCCTCTTCCAGACCTTGCTGTACTTAAAAAGGACGGCAGTGTGGAGAATATCAAAAGCTTTGGATATAAGGACTTTAAGGAAAGACTGTCATAAATCAGTCAGATATATTCTCTTAGGAAACTTATGTGAGAAGGGCAAATAATCTTAAACCGGTAACAGGACTTTTAACGGAACGGTTTTTAAAAAAGGGAGTTTAGCACCATTTTTAGCGCTAAACTCCCTTTTTAACCTTATCAGCATAGGTTCATTCTTTAGCAAATCAGTAAACTTCACCAAGTTCTTAGATACGTTTTTTGCTAATTTCTTACTTCGCTTTAAGATTCATATTCATAAAGTGTTCATGTTTTGTACCGTAATTTTCTTATCTAAAGTACTCTACTCCACTTTCAAATATGCCCTGATCTTTTTCTCCGGCTATATTGATAGCAACATTTTTACCAATTCTTTCAGAGTGGCACATCTTGCCAAGCACCCTGCCGTCAGGGCTTATTATACCCTCGATGGCGTTATATGATCCATTTGGATTGAAGGCACAATCCATAGTAATATTTCCTTCTGCGTCAGCATACTGGAAAGCAATCTGACCATTTGCAGACAGCTTCTTAAGCCACTCTTCATTTGCAACAAATCTTCCCTCTCCATGTGAGGCAGGGATGAGTAGACCTCCAAGCTTCACATTCATAAGCCAAGGAGACTTGTTGGTAACTGCCTTAGTATATACAGACTGAGATATATGTCTGCCTCATCTTGTTAGTTGTAAGAGTTGGTGAGTCCTCCTTTATCTCGGTGATTTCTCCGTATGGCACAAGGCCCAGCTTGATTAGAGCCTGGAAACCATTACAGATACCGAGGACGAGGCCGTCTCTCTCTTTAAGAAGTCTATTGGTCTCCTCAGCTATCTGAGGATTTCTAAATACTGAAGCTATGAACTTAGCTGAACCGTCAGGCTCATCTCCAGCTGAGAAACCGCCAGGGAACATGATTATCTGAGAGTTCTTTATAGCTCTTACATATTCTTCCACAGAGTCCTTGATATTTTCTGCATTAAGGTTCTTAAATACTACTGTCTCGACCTCTGCACCTGCCTTTGTGAATGCCTTAGTAAGGTCATACTCACAGTTTGTACCAGGGAATACAGGGATGAATACCCTAGGCTTTGCAACCTTATTCTTTGCTACATAAAGCTTTTTCTCAGATGCAGGTGTAAAGCCAGCCTCTTTTCTTACATCATAGATATTCTCCTCAGGCTTTGCAGCCTTTTCTTCTGTCTTTGTAGGATATACCTTTTCCAGTCTTTCCTGCCAGCTATTAAGCATTTCCTCTATGTCTATACTTGTATTTGCAAACTGGAATTTCCCACTGTCAGTAACTTCACCAAGCTTTGTTACATTAAGTCCTGACTTCATTACCTCATCAAGGCTTCCTGCACTTACTTCAACTACTATACCGCTAAAGTCAGGCTTAAAGTAGTCCCTCTCGGTAATACTTTCATCAAACTTTACTCCAAGCTTGTTACCAAAAGGCCATCTTACTTACTGCTTCAGCAACTCCGTATCTTCCTAGGGCATAGGCTGAAACTATGTGTTTTTTATGTATGAGAGCCGTTATCTTGTTATAGTCTTCAATCAGCTTTTCAAATACAGGCAGCCTGTACTCATTTTCTTCTATTTCAAATTTAACGAGGATGTTACCTGCTTTCTTTAGTTCCGGACTGATAATGTCGTTAGCATTTCCTGTATCTACAGCAAAGCTTACAAGAGTTGGTGGTACATCTATGTCATTGAAGCTTCCTGACATACTATCCTTGCCTGCCCTATTGAAGCAAGTCCAAGCTTCATCTGTGCCTCGTATGCGCCAAGCAGGGCTGCAAGAGGCTCTCCCCAGCGCTCTGCCTTATCACCAAGCCTCTTAAAATACTCCTGAAGGTGAAGTGAATCTTACTCATGTCACCACCTCGTCAGCAACTATCTTTGCCACAGAGTTGATAACAGCATAGACAGCTCCGTGGTAAGGGCTCTCCTTTGATATATAAGGATCAAAGCCATAGCTCATAAGAGTTACCATATCGCTTTCTCCCAAATCATTTTGGAAGCTTGGCTGTCATAGTCTGAATAGGACTTAACTGGTACTTTCCACCAAATGGCATGGTAACTGTGGCGGCACCGATAGAGCTGTCAAATCTCTCAACAAGTCCCTTCTTGCCACAGGCATTTAAGTCGTTAAGTACTGAAAGCCACCTCTTTAAGACTCTTTCCTTCAAATTTCCTATCGTGGTTTTCATAGAATCTATCCGGAGCAGGTGCCTTAACCCTAGCCTTTGCCTCACTTCTTGCTCCGTTTGTATCTATGAAGGCTCTGCTGATATTCACTATTTCCTTGCCACGCCACTCCATGACAAGACGAGGCTCCTTGGTTACTTCTGCAACAACTCACAGCTTCAAGGTTCTCTTCGTCTGCAAACTTAAGCATGGCATCCACATCTTTACTGTCAACCACTATTGCCATTCTCTCTTGAGACTCTGATATGGCTATCTCTGTGCCGTCAAGTCCTGCATATTTCTTAGGTACCTTATCAAGGTTAATATGTAGACCCGCCGCAAGCTCTCCTATGGCTACAGATACGCCACCTGCTCCAAAGTCATTACACTTCTTTATGAGCCTTGTTATCTCAGGTCTTCTGAAAAATCTCTGAATCTTGCGCTCTGTAGGTGCATTTCCCTTTTGGACTTCTGCTCCACAGGTATCTATGGACTTGGTTGTATGTGACTTTGACGAGCCTGTAGCACCACCTATACCATCTCGCCCTGTGCGCCCGCCAAGTAGTATAATCTGGTCTCCCGGATCTGAATTCTCTCTAATTACATTTTTTCTTCTTGCAGCTCCCATGACTGCGCCAATCTCAAGGCGCTTTGCCACATAGTCAGGATGATATATCTCATCTACAAGACCGGTAGCAAGTCCTATCTGATTGCCATAAGAACTGTAGCCTGCCGCCGCTCCTGTCACTATCTTTCTCTGTGAAGCTTGCCACTAAGTGTCTCAGACAAAGGAAGGGTAGGATCTGCTGCTCCTGTTACTCTCATGGCCTGATATACATAGCCTCTGCCCGAAAGCGGATCTCTTATAGCCCCACCAAGGCAGGTAGCAGCACCTCCAAAAGGCTCTATTTCCGTAGGATGGTTATGTGTTTCATTCTTAAAGAAAATTAGCCATTCTTCTGTATGTTTAGTGCCATCTGCAAGAATTTCTTCTACAGGAACTACAATTGAGCAGGCATTTATCTCATCAGAAACTTCCATATCTGTAAGCTTGCCCATTTCCTTAGCTTCTTCATTCCCATGAGGGCAATATCCATAAGGCAGATGTATTTGTCATCTCTATCCCTGTAAAGCGTGGCAAAATTCTCTTTATAGTCATTGAAGCTGTTCACCAAAGGTGTGGTATACTTGCCCTCTTCAAAACTCACCTCTGTGAGCTCTGTAAGGAAGGTAGTGTGGCGGCAATGGTCTGACCAGTAGGTATCAAGCATCCTTATTTCTGTCACGCTTGGATTACGCTTTTTCTTCTTCTGAAAAATATTTTCTTATGAATAAGAAGTCCTTAAATGTCATTGCAAGGTTAAGTGATGAATACAGCTCGCAAAGCTCATCTTCAGACATGGTTATAAAGCCCTCAAAGATTTTTACATCGCTTGGCTCAGGGAAGGTCTGAACTATGGTATCAGGCTTATCCTTTAAGGCTTCCCTTGAATCCACCGGGTTTATGAGATAAGCTTTTATTTCTTCAAATTCTTTATCTGTGAGCTGACCTTTTACTACATAAGTAGTAGCAGACTGAATCACAGGCTCTGCCTCTTTGTTTAGGAGCTTAACGCACTGAACGGCACTATCAGCCCTCTGGTCAAACTGGCCTGGAAGATATTCTACAGAAAATTCCCTTTCGTCAGAAGCAAGAGGGAAGTTCTCCTCATAAAAGCAAGTCTACAGGTGGCTCGGAAAATACTATGCCAAGTGACTTCTGTAGGTAGCCTCATCCAGATTCTCTATATCATATCTGATGAGTACCCTTACATTTTTCAATCGTTTTAAGTGAAAGATAGTCGGCAAATTCTTCTTTTTAACTCCTTTGCCCTAACTGCATAGTCTCTCTTTTTCAACATATACTCTTCTAATATTTCCCATAATCCCGCTCCTTGCTTATAAGTTTAGGTTTAGTTTCCTTCATTATAGCTATGGGTATTTATTAGTAAAATGAATATATATGATTTTATTTATACTTTATTCTAATAATATAGCGGTATTTTTATGCATAAAAATTGGCGTAATCCCCTCATATTGAGGGGCTTACGCCGTAACTGTCAAAGACAGATTTATTCTAGGAAGTATTTTAGATTATTCCTCTACATTCCAAGTAGTTCTTCTCTTGAAGGTCTCAAGTCTGAACTTAGCTTCTTTCTCAGAACGCTTGAATAACTCTTCAGCCTTCTCAGGATTGCTTCTAAGAAGTCTGTTATAACGAACCTCTGTCTCAATAAACTCTCTATAGCTCAATGTAGGCTCTTTTGAATCCATTGTGAATGGGTTCTTGCCTTCCTCTGCAAGAAGTGGGTTGTAACGGAAGAGGCTCCAGTAACCTGACTGAACGGCTCTCTTCTCCTGAGTCATAGAAACTCTCATACCGCCCTTGATACCGTGGCTGATACAAGGAGCATAGCCGATGATGAGTGATGGGCCAGGATAAGCCTCTGCCTCAGCAATAGCCTTTACACACTGGTTGTAATCAGCTCCCATGGCTACCATTGCTACATAGATGTAACCATAGCCCATTGCTATTTCAGCGAGATTCTTCTTTCTTACTTCCTTACCACCTGCTGCAAACTGAGCAACAGCACCTGTAGGGGTAGCCTTAGAAGCCTGTCCGCCTGTATTTGAGTAAACCTCAGTATCGAATACGAATACGTTTACATCTCTGTTTGATGCGAGTACGTGGTCAAGACCGCCGTAACCGATATCATAAGCCCAGCCGTCTCCACCGAAGATCCACTGGCTCTTCTTTCCTGCATAATCAGCATTGTCTAAGATATAATCCTTCTCTTCTGCTTCTACGTTACAAGCTGTAAGAGCCTGAATCATTCTTCTTGCTGCAACACTGTTCTCGCCTGAGTTATGCTGTGTATCAAGGTATTTCTGGATTAATTCCTTTGGTATCTCCGTCTACCTTGTCCATAAGTCTCTCAGCATTTTCGATAACTCTCATTCTAAGAGCCTCTGAGCCAAGTGCCATACCATAGCCATACTCAGCATTGTCCTCAAAAAGTGAGTTAGCCCAAGCAGGACCTCTGCCCCTCTTGTCAACTGTATATGGGTTAGCTGGTGAAGAACCACCCCAGATTGAAGAACAACCTGTTGCATTGGCAATTAACATCCTGTCACCGAACATCTGGGTAATGAGCTTAGCATAAGGAGTCTCACCGCAGCCTGCACAAGCTCCTGAGAACTCAAGGTAAGGCTGTCTGAACTGGCTTCCCTTTGGTGTAACTGCATTGAATTTCTCAAGTACATCCTCGTGAAGCTCAAGAGTTCTACCGTAATCAAAGCTCTTCTGCTCAACAAGCTGTGTATCAAGAGCTGAAAGTGAAAGTGTCTTATTTCCCTTGACCTCAGGGCAGACATTCACACAGGAACCACAGCCTGTACAGTCAAGTACTGAAACGGTGACTGCAAACTTCTTGCCAGGCATACCCTTCATGTCTACCATCTTCATAGATTCAGGAGCCTTTGCTGCCTCTTCCTCGTCCATTACTGCAGGACGGATTGCTGCGTGAGGACATACATAAGAACAGAGGTTACACTGTAAACAGGTATCCTTATTCCATACAGGAACTTCTACTGCTATACCTCTCTTTTCGTAAGCAGCTGAGCCTAAAGGTGTAGTACCATCAGCATACTCTACGAATGCAGATACAGGGAGTGTGTTACCTGCCTGTGCATTTACCTTATTCTGAATTGTATTTACATAGTGAACAACGTTCTCAAGACCTGCATCAGCCTTCTCTGAGATATCCTCGGCTACTGCATTCTTCCAGTCTTCAGGAACCTTAACCTCAACTACGCCTGCAACACCGGCATCGATAGCGTTGTAGTTCATCTGTACTACATCGTCACCCTTCTTCTGGTAAGAAGCCTTTGCTGCTGCCTTCATATACTCAACAGCGTCCTCGATAGGAATGATGTTAGCAAGCTTAAAGAATGCTGCCTGAAGTACTGTATTGATACGTCCACCAAGACCGATTTCTTTACCAATCTTGATACCGTCAATTGTATAAAGCTTAATGTTATGATCAGCGATGTACTTCTTAGCCTGTCCAGGAAGACGCTCAGAAAGCTCATTTACATCCCAAGGGCAGTTAAGAAGGAAGGTTCCGCCATCCTTAATATCCTGAACCATATCGTACTTACGCACATATGAAGGATTATGACAGGCAACGAAGTCTGCCTTGTTGATAAGGTAGGTAGAGTTAATCTTCTTATCACCGAAACGAAGGTGAGAAATGGTTACACCACCTGACTTCTTTGAATCATAATCAAAGTAAGCCTGAGCGTATTTATCTGTGTGGTCACCGATAATCTTAACTGAGTTCTTATTAGCACCAACAGTACCGTCTGCACCAAGTCCCCAGAACTTACAGGAGGTTGTTCCCTCAGGAGCAGTAGATGGATTCTCGGTAATCTCAAGTGAGAGATTGGTTACATCATCCTTGATACCTATGGTAAATCTTGGTTTTTCAGTATTCTTGTAAGCTGCAATAATCTGAGCAGGAGTAGTGTCCTTTGAACCAAGACCGTAACGGCCTGTGGTAACAAGGCAAGACTCAAACTTAGTTCCACGAAGAGATGCCACAACATCAAGGTAAAGTGGCTCACCAAGAGAACCAGGCTCCTTTGTACGGTCAAGAACGATGATGTGCTTAACTGTCTCAGGGATAGCAGCGATAAGGTGCTTAGCTGAGAATGGTCTGTAAAGGCGTACCTTAACAACACCAACCTTATGTCCGTTAGCGTTCATATAATCGATAGTCTCGTCTATAGTCTCACAAACAGAACCCATAGCAATGATTACTTTATCTGCATCTTCTGCACCATAGTAGTTGAAAAGCTTGTAGTTAGTACCAATCTTAGCATTAACCTTATCCATGTAGTTCTGAACAACTTCAGGTACTACATCATAGAAACGGTTAGAAGCCTCTCTTGCCTGGAAGAAGATGTCAGGGTTCTGAGCTGTACCTCTCTGCTGAGGACGGTTAGGATTGAGTGACTTATTTCTAAATGCAGCAACTGCATCCATATTGCACATATCCTTAAGGTCATCATAATCCCAGGTTTCAATCTTTTGAATCTCGTGTGATGTTCTAAAGCCATCGAAGAAGTGAAGGAATGGAACACGGCTCTCGATAGTACTAAGATGTGCTACCGCACCAAGGTCCATAACTTCCTGTACACTGTTTGAGCAAAGCATTGCAAAGCCTGACTGACGACAGGCGTAAACATCCGAATGATCTCCAAATATAGAAAGTGCGTGGCTTGCAAGCGCACGGGCTGATACATGGAATACTGCAGGAAGTAACTCACCTGCAATCTTGTACATATTAGGGAGCATAAGTAAAAGTCCCTGAGAAGCTGTATAGGTTGTGGTTAACGCACCTGCCTGCAAAGAACCATGCACAGCACCGGCAGCACCACCTTCAGACTGCATCTCAGACATGATTACTTCGTGTCCGAAGATATTCTTTCTTCCCTGGGTAGCCCACTGGTCTGTGTAGTCTGCCATAGGTGAAGAAGGGGTGATAGGATAGATAGCTGCCACATCGGTAAACGCATAGGATACGTGAGCGGCTGCGGTATTTCCATCCATAGTTTTCATTGATCTAGCCATAGTAGCCTCCTTAAATAATAAATATTATTGATGACAACAAAAACAATCCGTAATAACGAAGTATTTGTTTCAAGCTTTATTACATATCTCTAATTCTACTATTTAAGTTTAATTATGTAAAGCCAAATCATCTATTTTTATTGTGCAATTTGTGTTAATTGATGTAATTTTCTCAATAATTTTAGATAATTTTGATAATAGCTATCATTATCGACGATTTCCATCTTTTTCTCCCCTTTTTGAAGAGGGAATTTTTATAAAGATAATGACTTCTCCGGCAGGCAAACCTGCTCTTACTTTTTATTCTTTTTGACACTAATATCATTAGATGTTATAATCTAAAAACATGATTAAAAAGAAAGCGAGTACCATGCTTTATTAAATATTTTACAGGTATTTTTATATCAATGCTTCCTATAATTGAGCTTAGAGGGGCCATTCCATTTGCGACCGCAATAGGCGTTCCTCCTCTAACAGCCTATGTCATTTCCATAATCGGAAACATGGTTCCTGTTCCCTTAATCTTCCTCTTTGCAAGCAAGTTCTTACATTGGGGAAAGGATAAGGCATACATAGGGAAAATGTGTCATTTTTCCTTGAAAAAGGCTATAGAGCAGGGGAGAAGCTTGAAAATAAAGCAGGCTTTGGACTTTTTATCGCCCTCACGCTCTTTGTGGGCATCCCGATACCAGGCACAGGTGCGTGGACAGGCAGTCTTGCAGCAAGCCTCTTAGGTATAAACATTAAAAAGGGGACTATAGCCGTACTTGCCGGAGTACTTCTTGCAGGCATAATCATGATGGTGGTAAGCCTTGGTGCACTGTCTTTCCTCACGCGATAATTAAGCCTTTGAATCTATGTAAAACAGCAATAATTGTTTTAGATTTCCAGAAAGTGTTTCCATGTAAAACTGCCCCTAGAATACCAAAAAGGTCTTCTAAGGGCAGTTTTTGGATTTGTTTGCTGTTTTATTTTTATTTGCTTCATTTCTAAACTGGGCAGGCGTCTTTCCATATTCCCTCTTAAACAGCCTTTATAAAATGCTCCACGTTAGGGTATCCGATTGCCTCTGAGATTGTTTTCAATCTTCATATTGCCTCCCAGTAAGAATGCCTTTGCTTTCTTAAGCCTGGTAATTCGAACAATATCTCCAAAAGGCATACCTGCCTTTGTCCTTATATATTTTGAGAGATAAGGTTTTGAAAGGTAGGTCTTCTTTGCTATATAGTCAAGTGTAACCTCCTTATAATTTTCTTGAATAATGTTGAGGATATCCGTTAATCTCTCTTCCCTCTCTTCCACGTACCTAAGACGCTCAGACTGGTTAAGTGCGGATACAAGTGCATCTATTGAAGCTTTAATAATATCTTCGTCTATACCGACTCCCCAATACTTTTTTTATCACCACAGACTATTCCCACAAAGGTCACCGCCTTAGATGCGGAACTACCTGTAAGCGCGTGTTCTTCATAATCTGTAAGCTCATACTCTATGCCAAAATACTGTCTTAAGGCATTGGCCACTGCATCGAGTCGGCCATTGCCGTTTGCCTTTACCACATGCTCCCTGCCACCATGACTTATATTAATGGTTGCAAGGAATCCACCTCCCTGAACAAACTCGGCATCAGTTATACTAAATACCTCGTGGTTATTTACAAATTTGTTATAGAATATGCTATAAATTCTATCAGCAGAAAGCTCAGCATGTTCGTGGTCAGATACCGACTTAACTGTATAACCAAGCTCCTCCTGCATATTCTTAGGCACTTCTATTCCGTAATTCGTCTTTAATATATAGCTGACCCCGCCCTTACCTGACTGGCTGTTGATGCGGATAACATCTGCATCATAGCTCCTGCTAATGTCCTTAGGGTCAATAGGCAGATAAGGCACTGTCCACTTACCTTTTTGTGTTTTTTCTCTATAGGTGAAGCCCTTAGATATAGCATCCTGATGTGAGCCTGAAAATGCAGTAAATACAAGCCTCCCGCATAAGGGTGCCTTGGAGAAACTTGCATTCTTGTAAGTTTCTCATATTCCTCCTTAATAAAGTTTAACTTTGAAAAATCAAGACCCGGGTCTACTCCGTGTGAATACATATTCATTGCAAGAGTAATGATATCCACATTGCCGGTACGCTCACCATTGCCAAATAGTGTACCTTCTATTCTATCTGCACCGGCAAGTATGCCAAGCTCTGCTATGGCAACTCCCGTTCCTCTGTCGTTGTGTGGATGAAGGCTCAAAATAACCCCTTCTCTGCGGTTTAGGTGCTTGTGAATATATTCTACCCTATGTTGCAAATACGTGAGGAGAGAGAGTTCAACCGTAGCAGGAATATTGATAATAACCTTGTTATTTACATCAGGCTCCCATATATCTATAACTGCATTTACCACCTCGAGGGCATATTCTACCTCAGTACCTGTAAAGCTTTCAGGGGAGTATTCAAATGAAAAATTCCCTTCTGTTTCTGCTGCAAGCTTTTTGAGCAGCTTAGCCCCCTTTATTGCTATCTGTTTTACCTCTTCTTTATCCTTGCCAAATACCTGCTCTCTTTGCGCTACAGAGGTAGAATTGTACACATGGATGACTGCGTGCGGAGCACCCTTTACTGCTTCAAAGGTTTTTTTGATAATATGCTCTCTTGCCTGTGTAAGCACCTGAACTGTAACATCCTTAGGAATAAGATTCCTCTCTATAAGTGCACGCATAAAATTATACTCAGTCTCAGAAGCCGCAGGAAAACCAACCTCTATCTCCTTAAAGCCAATATCTACCAAAAGCTTGAAAAACTCCAGTTTTTCTTCCAGGTCCATAGGCTCAATAAGAGCCTGGTTGCCATCTCTTAGGTCAACTGAACACCAGATTGGCGGTTTTTCTATGTACTCTTTCTTCACCCAGTCATAGGTAGGGTGTTTAGGCATAAAATAGTTTCTTTGATACTTATTGTAGTTTTCATATTCTCTCCATATGTGCAATTTATTTATTAGATAGTCTGTAACTTCACTTATACTCATAAAAAGGCGGCTTTCAATCACAAACTATTCAGCTCAATCTTATTGATATATTTTAATATAACATATTTTCGCCTTAATCGGCAAGGTAATATTTTTAACTATTTTTATTGATATATTTTTAATTAGATTAAGGCTTATCTCTTCAAGTATGTATGTAGAAAATTTAAATACTTATAGCACTTGTATCTATTTGTTTTAGTGCTACAATTATATGATGTGGGTATCAAAAGTATTTGACACTGGTATCAATATATAAAAGTCTCACCGAAAGAGGATGATTATGATTCAGGATAACTTAAACAACAGCTATGACAATAATTATAATGCAGAGGCTAAACCTTCTGACAATAGTATTATACTGCATTTTCATAATAATGAACTTCTTTTGCCACGTCGAAGGAAACGTTGCAAGCCTTGAAACTGCTATCCCCGGGCAAGGCAGGAAGTGAGAAGGTAGTATGGAGACTTCTTACCTCGGGGAGATTCGGGAAAATATTAATACCACTGAGAATAAGCTAATATATCTTTTTAAGATGGATATTGATGGAGAAAACCGTGAATTTTTCCTTCTTGCAAATGATTCATTACTTAAAGGAACAGGTCTGGCTTTATTCAAGCATTAAAGATAGGGAGAATTCCGGTAATAGTGAGTCAGGTGATTATAGTACAGATGGACTATACTATATACCTGCCTCTAAGTTTCGCTCTCTTATGCCCCTTTCTACCTCCTTTGCTGTGATAACAGCGTGGCAGCTTTTTACTCTTGGTATAGAGATAACAGGTATTGTGGCAGGGTGTGGCGCACTTACTATACACGATAACAAGGAGAGAATGCTTAATGCCCTGATTGTGGCAATATGATATATCCTAAAATCTGTCCCGGGAGTAATAGTAGGCATTATTCATAAGGGCAGGATTTTACTTACAAAGTATGCCAACAAGGGATATGACCGCTATGCTCTGGTAGCCGGTTTTACAGAAATAGGGGAAACCCTTGAAGAAAGTGCTGTAAGGGAAGCCTACGAAGAGGTTGGTCTTAGACTTAAGAATATAACCTTTTACAAAAGCCAGCCCTGGTCGGCCTCTTCTTCATTACTTGCAGGATTTTTCGCAGAGGTTGATGGAAGTGACGAGGTTGTACTTGAGACTGAAGAGCTTAAAGAGGGTACCTGGTTCTATCCTGAGGATATAGTGCAGATGCACGAAGGCGTGAGTCTTACAGAAGAAATGATAAATCATTTTGCAGATAGGAAGCTGGATGAAAGATGGTATAAAAATTAACATAAAGGGGCTGCTACAAAGGATTGAACCGATTACAAACATAATTTGCAGTATGGTTTCATCCCTATTGTGACAGCCCCTTATAAATTCCCTTCTTTACTTATTTAATTTTCAGAATTCATCCTTTGAAATTCCTCTTCTGCCTTGTCAAGGCTTTCTCTGTCTGCAAAGTGAACTATGTCTTCGCTCTCTTCAATAGACATACCTTTTTTACGGCAGTTAATGTAGACCTTTAGCAGAGTCTCGTTGACACCTTGTTCCATACCTTCTTCTCTGCCTTCTTCTCTGCCTTCTCTAACCCCCTTATAGTACAACTGGCTAAGTGGTCCTCCCGTCATAGTTTTTCACCTCATTTCCATTTTTGTTGCAATTTTTTTCTATAATATCCTCACTTCCAGACATTATGGAAAGGAACTTCAGCACAGCATCTACATGCTTTTATCTCATTTTCATTCTCCGGCAAATAGTATGGATCTTTTTCTAATGTTGGTAAAATACTTAGCAACCAGTCCGAAATCACTCTTAAACTGTCTTACCTTTTCTTCTGATAAAAAGCAATTTCAAAAACATTGATTTTTATAGTCATTTACATAGTCTTCAAGTCCTTTAGGAATGTCCACTATACCCTTTAGAGACTTAGGTTGATTCCACCTGGTTGTGCCAAAGTAAAGAACTATTGTGATTACCGGTGTAATCCTTGCCTTTATACCCCTATCATCAGTTTTAAGCAGCTGGCTTTCTAGGACGCTCCCATCATAGCCAATTATCCTTGCAGGCATAAGTCTGTCTACTCTGGTCTGATTTTTCAATTCCGATTATTAGGAGATTTAGCCACCGTCCTTCCAGTATTTACTGATATCCCTCTCTTGCTCGTGCAGCTTAGAGTCCTCTGCTTTGTAAATAGAATTTACCTTACTCTCTTCAAGCGAGTCCTCCTTAATCACACTGACTCCGTCAAAAAGCAGGGTATTTACAATATCTGCAAATACATCATTGTAGTCCTCAGCAGTTTTTCTGCTTTGTCTTTGTTGTTCATATGTTGATTCTTAGCGAACCTTGAATAGTCATTTATAGTATATCATGCTGTGAGAATTTAATAAAGAGCTAAAATTATACTTCTACTTCAAGTCCATTTTTGTAAATGCACCCTAAATAATAATTTCATTTCATTGTATGTAAACTATGAAAACCCCAACCGGCACTCGTTGGGGCAAATTATTATAATTTAGTTTTTGATTGGGAATCAAATTAGTTCTTCTTAGCGAAGGTAATCTTGAATCCGCTGTTAGCGCCTTCGTATGTAAGACCATACTCAGCATCTGCATTTATCTCAGCGCCTGTAAATGCCTTATTAGATACGTTTACAGTGATTGTGAACTTACCTGTAGCTCCGTCAACCTTACCTACTTTGTAAGTAACGCCCTTTGGTAAAGCCTTAACAACTTTAACCTTTGGTGAACCACCCTTAGGATTTACGACCTTATCAACCTTAGCATTGATAGTGAAGGTTGCAGCAGTTCCTGTAGCAATCTGAATAGTCGCTGTAGTTGAACCGCTAGTCGCTGTAACTGCAGCCTTTTGCTGGATCTCCAGCTACAGATGCACTTTCAAATGTTACGTTCTGAGCAATATTAGCAATCTTTATGATAGCACCTGCAGAAACACCAGATCTGGTTGCAACACCATTCTTATCCTGCTTTGTACCTGAAAGTCTTAAGAAGAGCTTTGTCTTTCCTTCTGTCCAGGTATTAGCCTTCTCATCCTTTGAATACTTAAGGTTAGCCTTGGTAGGTTTCTTTACAGGATCCTTAGAAGCCTTAAGTACGCTCCACTTAAACTTAGATGTGTCACCTGTTGAAGGAACTAAAGCATACTCAATGTCCTTGTTGCTTACGTTCTGAAGTAAAAGACCCTTTGTGATGTCATAAGCAAGAGTTGAGCTAACAATAACACCAGTCTTTCCACCAACTTCAATCGCAGCACCTGTACCAGTTATGTTGCCACCAGCACCAACAGTTAAAGCACCCTCAGGTTTCTTAAGGGTTACTCTACCAACCTTAGAAGCTATCTTCTTAGCAGTAGCACCTGTTCTTACAAGTAAGTCCTGATCCTTAGTTGCATCTAATTTAAGTTCATCTAGGTAAGTCCCTTCTTGCTTGTAGATAACTTCCACTTAGTAGCATCAGCAGGCTTACCTGCGTCAACTAACTGCCACTCTACACCGTTTTTAACACTTGTAGTCTCTTTGGTTACATCTACCTTTGCAGCAGGAGCATTGCCCTGTGTAGCAATCTTTAACTTAGACTCTTTACTAGCCCAAGCAGTTTCTGTTCCTTTCATTCTGAAAGAGAGAGAAGAACCACTCTGTCCAAGTGCTCTAAGTTTTGTGTTTACTAAAGCATCAGTTACTGAACCAGTTCCAGCCATAAATGCCTTAAATGTCTGCCAGCTGCCATCGTTTAACTTAACCTCTACAGCATCTGCTTTATCTTTTAAGTTAACCTCTGTCTCACTGCCCTTTTTACCAGTTGTCGCAAAAAGATAACCGAAATCTCCACCTACTGCGTTTGAAGGTTTAAATCCCTTTACAGCACTTGTACTAGCTACGAACTGTACCTTGAAAGTGCTATCAGCAAGAAGAAGCTTTTAATTCTTTCCAAGTACTATCAGGAACAGGTGTTTCGCCAGCTACTATAACACCTCTTTTGCCTTTAAGAGTCAGATATACATCTATCATTCCGGCAAGTTCCTGAACATTTGTTATCTTGTATTTTGTTCCATTGATTTCTACGCTATCCTTGCCACCCTTCTTATCTACTTTAGCAATACCCCAGAACTGAGCATCACCGCCAGTAGCAGTTCCTTCAGCTCCATTAAAAGTGATGGTTACAGTTCCAGCCTTAGCTGTCTGTAAGTTAGCTACAGGCACCATACCTAATGCCATTGCTACAACGAGTGACTTTGCGATTGTTTTTCTTGAAATTCATAATTCTAATAACCTCCTTATTATTGTCGGGACCTCATCCTATGTACGCTAAGACAGTCTCCCTAGTCGCCATCCCTGGCTGGTTAACATCATATCCTATGTACGCTAAGATAATCCGTATAACGTAGTTTATAGTTTTTTTGACTTACACATACTATATCGGAACGGGAGATAAAAAAACTTAACACCTTTTTGAAACTTTTTTTATTTTTCTAAATAACCCTCTCAGGGAGCTTCTATAAAGAGTGCTAAAGTCTTGTGTGCATTTAAATTTGTTGGTTTTCAAATTGAATAGTTTAATTGATGTCCCTATGCATTTTGTAACCACAACTATACTATACACCCATCACCGCTTAAATGCAAGTCTTTTTTCGTCTTTTTATGTGTTCTATTCTAATCTACGCTTTCTGTGTTATATTCTTCCATATAATAATACTCTTGACAAAAATCACCAAATAAACATACTGTTAATTTATGGGTTATTATGATATAATTTGAGCACTTAATGAATACGAGACGTCAGGTGAAGTGTTTGTTTAGTGCGAGTGATATCTAAGCACTTAGCGAAGTCAGAGCCATCAATATATGTAAACTTAGTTTATGGAGGATAACATGAGATTATTCAGGTCTAATTCTCGGTGTAGCTACTTTTTGCTCATTGGAGTTTTTTCACGTCATTGTAGTAAAGGGGAGTATTATTTTTCAAAGAAAATCTGGCCTCTGTTCTTAGCTACAGGAATTGCTTCTCTCTTCATCTCATTATTTATAAGTAGTCCCTGTCATCAGTTCCCTGATTGCAGTCTTTGGTATTTCCTGTCTATGGAGTATAAGAGAACTCTTTGAGCAGGAGGATAGGGTTAAAAAGGTTGGTTTCCAAAAAAATCCTAAAAGAAGATACTAATATATATTTATTTACATTATAAATCTGCCTATTTATTGTGTTTGTTTATAGTAACAGACTTAATTCAAATATTATGATACAATATTACAAACTCATCTTTAAGGAGGGAATATGGAATTAACCAAAGAAGAGATTGTTAACTCCTTTATGGGCGGAGTTGACTGTTCCCAGATTATCATGGGAGAATGGGCAAACAGACTTGGTATGTCAAAGGAAGATGCCATAAAAGTCTCTTCAGCCTTTGGCGGAGGCCTTGGAGAAGGCGAAACCTGTGGCGCCATCATAGGCGGTATGCTTGTCCTTGGTATGAAGTACGGCAATACCGGTGAGAACCAACAGGAACAAAAGGATATACTTAACGCCAAGAGGGCTGAGTTCTTAGAGAAGTTCAAGAAGGCTCATAAACATTGCACCTGTAGAGATTTGCTTGGCTTTGACTTCTCAAAGCCTGAGGATGTTCCTAAGATATTTGAGAGCGGCATTCTCTTTGAAGCCTGTCCATGCTTTGTCAGGACTGCCCTAGACATCTTGGACGAGATGGAAAAACTAATTTATTATCAGGAGGTTATTATGGAAACTTATTACAATCCGGAAGATTTAGCAAAATTTGGCTCAGTTGCATGCGAAACCCCTACAACTCACGCAGGAGAGAAGTTCTTCGAGTACTACAATGCTGTATTTGCAGAAGGTGCTCTTACCGCAAGAGAAAAGTCTCTCATTGCACTTGCAGTAGCACATACAGTTCAGTGCCCATACTGCATAGACGCTTACACAAACGACTGTCTTAATAAGGGTGTGAATAAAGAGCAGATTATGGAAGCTATCCATGTAGCGTACCTGCAATAAGAGGAGGCGCTTCCCTTGTACATGGTGTGCAGGCTAAGAATATCGTTGAAAAGCTTGAGTTCTAATTATGTATTATGCTCCGAGCTTAAGCAAAGGGTTTCTTAAAAGATTTGCAAATCACAGACATTTTTGTTATGATGATAAATGCGTTTGCTCTCTTATGACGTTTTAGCTTTAATATGTAATCATAGTTCTGTCATAATAAGCCAAGGGCCTGTTATGGCAGTTCTTTTATATTCGCATCAATTAAAGGAGATACCAATGGACGATATTATCCGTAGTTTTTCAGATATTACTTCTGTACCTGATTTCAAAGAAACCGTAGACAGATTCTGTCTTCATACAGCTGATTCACTGGATGTACTTCAGATGAATATAGGAAGAAAGTGTAATCTTGCCTGCAAGCATTGCCACGTTCTAAGCAGTCCTGCAAGGACAGAGGAAATGTCAAAGGAGGTTATGGATGCTGCCCTTTCCTATGCTAAAGAGCAGAATATATCTACTATAGATATTACCGGTGGTGCTCCTGAAATGAATCCTAATCTACGCTATCTTGTAGAAGATGACTGAAATTTGCTAAAAAAGTAATCGTTCGTACCAATCTTGTGATACTTTTGGAAGAGGGATATACTGACCTGCCTGAGTTTTTGCCAAAAACCGTGTTGAAATAGTCTGTTCCCTCCCTTATTACCACGTCTGCAGAGATGAATAGGGTAAGGGGAGATATGGCATTTGAAAGAGCTATAACTGTTCTTAGGCGTCTCAATGAACTTGGTTACGGAAGGGATGAAAGACTTGTTCTTAATCTGGTCTACAATCCTGCGAGAGCCTTCTTCCCACCTGACCAGACAGCTATGGAAAAGGAGTATAGAGAGGCTTGATGCTGACTTTGGTATTAGTTTCAATTCCCTGTATACTCTCTACAACAATCCTTTAGGACGCTTTGGTGCCTTCCTCGCAAGGACACACAATCTGAGAGCTACCTTAAGAAGCTGTATGAAGCCTTTAACCCTGAAGCCGCTAAGTCTATAATGTGCCGTTTTCAGCTTTCAGTTGACTATGATGGAAAGATATACGACTGTGACTTTAATCTTGTCACTGGTCTTCCCTGCTTACAGCCTGAAAAGACAATATTCGATTTGCTTGGAAAGCCTTATAAAAGAGAATCATCCTGGTTGATAAACACTGTTATGCCTGTACTGCAGGGGCAGGCTCCAGCTGAGGCGGTTCACTCTAAAGTGGCGGTGCCACTTATGTATAGAGTTCATTTAGAGCTCTTTTTCATTTTTTCTAGATAAAACAACGATTAATTTGCAATTTTTCTAGAACTTTTATAAGTTAGGCATTAATCCTTGAAATGCACTCGTTTATTAATTATACTCTTGATAAGGAGCAATCCCTAAACAAAAGATTTCGTTAAATCTATCAACTAAGAAACCGCACCCTTCAACCAGGTGCGGTTTTTATTTTTATTTGACAGGAAACTTCTCTGAAATTACCTGTCAAATAAAAATCTCTCCGAGGGATCGCACTGCGGCGGATATGTAGATGTCGCTTATGCGACCCGTCAGAGCGGTGAATCCTGCAAGCAGGATTCTTTCTTGATTTGGCTTTTTCATTGAATCTTTACGGGTTTGCCAGGTCTTATTAGAATACAGAATTTCTACATGTTCGATATATCTACTATCTTTCCGCCTATTCTTGCTCTCTTTGCCCAGCGTCCTATCTTGTATATGACTGCTGTGATGATGGCTCCCATCACCCATGAAATCACAAGAGAATAATATATGCTTCTTGGTTCTCCCGTTGGAAGCGCCTCACTTCTTGTAAGATATGCCATTCCATAGGCAATTGGAAGTCTTATAACAGTTGTTGTAGCAAGCGCTACCCACATAGGAGTCATAGTGTCTCCCGCTCCCCTGATTGTTCCTGAAAGTATCTGATTGATGGCGACTCCTATATAGCCTATTCCAAGTATACACATCATTTCATAACTCACTTCGATAACTTCTTCTGTATTGGTAAAGAGTCCCATCAGAAATTTTCCAAAAATAAGTATCAATCCGACCAAAACAACAGATGTAGTAACTCCGATTTTAAGTCCGTCTTTTGTACCCTGTCTAACCCTGTCTATCTTCATTGCTCCGACATTCTGTCCTACAAAGGTAGTCATAGCAGTACCAAAGGTGAAGTTTGGAAGCATTGCAAAGCCGTCTACCCTCATTACCACTGTAGATGCCGCAATAAATACCGTTCCGAAGGTATTTGTTAAATTCTGAACAAAGATTGCTGCTATCGCAAATAGCGCCTGAGTAATACCTACAGGAAGTCCAAGCTTTATAAGATGTTTTGACAGTGTTCCATCTATCTTAAAAGCCTTCCTGTCAAGAGTAAGCACATCCTTCATCTTAAGCATTCTGAGGTAGCAAAGAATGGCAGATATAATCTGTGAAATGATGGTGGCATAGGCTGCTCCTGCAACTCCCATTCCTAGTGGTCCTACAAAGATGATATCGAGAATAATGTTTACTACAGTGCATACTATGAGGTAGATAAGGGGCATGACTGAGTCGCCCATTCCCCTTAGAAGACCTGATAAAATGTTATAGTAGCTTGTACCCATGATGCCTAGACAGCTAATCATTGTATAGCTTACTGCCATATCAAGTATTTGGTGAGGTGTCCCTAAAAGCTCTAAAAAAGGCCTTATATAGAGACTTCCTGCAATCATTATGAGGATACTGATGATGGCATTTAAGATGATGGCATTTCCAATGGTCTTTGAGAGCATTTCTCTATCCTTAGCTCCATAGTACTGAGATACAAGGATACCGGCTCCCATAGAAATGCCTATGAACAACATCATAAGAAGAAACACAAGAGCTCCGCTTGCACCTATTGCGACCAATGCCCCATCACCTACGTACTTTCCAACTATAACAGAATCAACTGTACTGTATAGCTGTTGGGCAAAAATTCCCCGATTAGAGAGGGATGGAAAACTCTATAAGTCTCTTTGATGGGGACTGCCTTCTGTCATATCTTTTGCACCACCAAGCTTCTTAAATATCTCTCTTTAATTCCCATGTCTGCCTCCGTTTCTACTTATATCTTTATTAAATCGATTCTACTTCTCTCCTGCATCTTTAGATAGTAATAATCTGTTTAGCCAGACAAAATTCGGCTTATATGTCCTGCTTTTGTTAGGGGAAGTCATAAGGACTTCCCTCTAACAAAAGCGTACTGTATACAAACAGGCTGCCATATATGCGCGATGTAAAGGATAAGGGCTTCTTACTGCCTAAATGTCAACTTTTTACTAATTAGCCTACCAATTTAGACGTATTTATCTTGATACCAGGGCCCATTGTAGAAGCGATGGTTACACTTCTTAAATACTGGCCCTTGGCTGAAGCCGGCTTTGCCTTTATTATAGCGCTCATAAGTGCTGTGAAATTGTCTGCGAGCTGCTCTTTAGTAAAAGATGCCTTTCCAACCGGTACATGTACAATGTTGGCCTTATCAAGACGGTATTCAATCTTACCTGCCTTAATATCGTTAACGGCCTGAGTAACATCCATAGTTACTGTTCCTGCTTTAGGGTTTGGCATAAGTCCCTTAGGTCCGAGTACACGGCCAAGACGACCAACAACACCCATCATGTCAGGAGTAGCTACAACTACATCAAAATCGAACCAACCTTCGTTCTGAATCTTTGGAATGAGTTCTTCGCCACCAACAAAATCTGCTCCTGCTGCCTGAGCCTCATCAAGCTTTGTACCCTTTGCGAATACAAGCACACGAACAGTCTTACCTGTTCCGTGAGGAAGCACTACAGCACCACGGATCTGCTGATCAGCGTGACGACCGTCTACACCGAGTCTGATATGTGCTTCGATGGTTTCATCGAATTTAGCCACAGCTGTCTTCTTTGCAAGTTCTACTGCTTCTTCTGTATCGTAAGCCTTAGTCTTTTCAACAAGCTTAGCTGCGTCCTGATATTTCTTTCCTCTTTTCATTATTAAAAACCTCCTGTGGTTATCTAACTGTTCGACTGCCATTTGCAGTCTCCCACTCACACTAAAATCAAATAATCACGACTAATAATTAGTCTTCTATAACAATACCCATACTTCTAGCTGTGCCGGCTATCATGCTCATAGCTGCCTCAATGCTTGATGCATTAAGGTCAGGCATCTTAAGCTCTGCAATCTTTCTTACCTCAGAAGAAGGAATCTTAGCTACCTTATTCTTGTTAGGTACACCTGAAGCAGTCTCAATCTTTGCCACTTTCTTTAAAGAACCGGCGCCGGAGAGTCTTTGTAACAAAACTAAAACTTCTGTCAGCATATACAGTAATAACTACAGGGATAATCATACCCTCATCCTTAGCTGTACGTGCATTGAACTCCTTTGTAAACTGGACAATATTAACCTCACTCTTGTCCAAGTGCAGGTCCTACAGGAGGGAGCTGGTGTAGCCTTCAGCTGCAGGGATCTGTAATTTTATATAACCTTCGACCTTCTTAGCCATATCATAACCTCCGTTAAATCTTCTTGATATCTGTGAAACTAATCTCTACCGGCATATCTCTACCCATGGAGTTAATGTTTATGGTCACAAGTCTCTCATCAAGATCAACCTCGATAACCCTCGCCTTCCTGATCCTTGAAAGAGCCTGTAACTATTCTAACCCAGTCTCCAACCTCAACATCTGCTTCAACTGAAGTACGGATTCCATTTAACATCTTATCCATTTCTTCAGCAGAAAGAGGAACAGGTTTAGAGCCCGGACCAACAAAGCCTGTAACACCCCTTGTATTCCTGATAACATACCGAGGTTTCATCATTCATTTCCATGTTGATGAATACATATCGGGATAAAAGCTTTCTTGGTGTAGAGCTTGCCCTTCTTACTGTCCTTACCACTCCTAATGATGGTAACTTCTTCAGTTGGCACGAGAACTTCTTTTATCTCGTCCTGTAATTCTCTGCTTTTGATAGTTGCTTCAATGTCGTCCTTGACTGCATTCTCATATCCTGAGTAAGTATGTACCACGTACCCAATTAGTTTCTGCCATATAATCACCTTTTTTTAATATTAAAGAACACTATTAATTAAATACTGGATGCCCTAAGTCCAAAAGGGCTACCACGCCTCCAAGTACAATAGTAGTTACTATTACAGCAACTGACTCTTTTGTAAGGGACTCTTTGCTTGGCCAGATTATCTTCTTAAACTCCGACTTGACCTCCTGAGTAAAACCGGCCTTAACCGCGCTCTCAGTTGTCGTATTCGCCTTGTCTCCCATTCTACATTCCTTTCAACCTGACACAATTACTTTGTTTCTTTTATGTAAAGTATGTCTCTTGCAGAATCTGCAATACTTCTTTGTTCCATTCTTTTCAGGATGAAGTTTCTTTTCCTTCATCGTGTTGTAGTTACGCTGTTTACACTCTGTACATCCAGTGTGATTTTAACTCGCATTAATTTCACCTCCGCTTCAGATTACCTTGTTTTTAGGCATAAAAAGACCTCTTTCATCTCGCTATACCAATATAGCACAGAAAAGGCGAGTAGTCAATATTTTTTTACTCGCCCCTCTCTTTACCCCAGAAAAACAATGCAACAGTGCCGGGTCCCGTATGGTACGCTCTATTGTAGTTCCTATATTGTTGATGAAATTTTGTCTTTGATTTTTCTTAAATTTCTCTTCAATTAGTAATGCCACCTGCTGTGCATCATCAATACAGGCAGACATTGACAGATAACACTTGTCCGAATAGTCTGTTCCATCATCCGCAAGCTTTTCCATCATTTCAACTATCCTATTATAGACTCTCTTTTTTGTTCTTACCTTCTCATAGGGCCTAAGTTTACCCTCTCTGTTCACATATAACAGAGGGCAGATGCTAACATATTGCTAATAAACCCTTCTGCCTTTGATATTCTTCCTCCTCTTACATAGTAGGGTAAGATCTGTCGAGAAGAACCAGTGGTTTAGCCTAAGCCTGTTCTCTATGGCAAAGTCCCTTACTTCCTCAATGGTCCTGCCCTCGTCCCTTACGTCTGCAAGTTTGTCCATAGCGACCCATATCCTGAGCTTCTTTGCAGGCTGTCCACTATAAATATCTTTCTATCCGGATATTTTTCGCTTAGCTCATCCTTTGCAAGCATTGCAGAGTTATAAGTTCCTGAGATGCCCGAAGAAAGGGTGAGGTGCAAAATGTCCTTGCCATCTTTTAGGAATTCCTCAAAAATAATTCTCATATTCTTCAACATTTACCTGAAGGTAGATGTCATCTTTCCCTACTGCCATTTCTTTTATAAAACTTATCTATAGGCATCTTCCATCATCCAGATGTTCTATGCCATCAAGGCTAAAATGAAAAGGAATCGTTTTAATATTTCTCTTCTCATAATGAGATGCGGATAAATCAGCAGTCGAACAGCAGCTTAAAATAAAATCGTTCACAACCATCTCCTAACCAGGCATCACTTCTTAATCGCCCTAATTTCTTTAACCTTGATTCCCTTGTTCTTAAACAGCTTCTTATAGGAGGAAAGTGATTTTTGGGTACTTCTATAATCATCTTTTGCTTGTATTCTTAAATATATTCTTTCCTGCTTTTTTAAGCTTAGTTGTTCTTATAACAAACCTGTCAAACTTAACCGCACCCTTAAAGGCATCATTTCCTATCTTAACAATGTCAGCATATATAACAACCTTCCTAAGCCTTTCCATATAGGAAAATCCGTCCTCCTCTATGGAAGTAACTGTCATTTCATTACCTTTGTATTTTTATCTTCTTAGGTATGAAAAACTGTCGTTGCCCTGTCGTTTACAACTCCTGAGACCCCTACATAGACTTTCCCGCTTTTTATCTCTGTAACTGTGTAAAATACACCTCCAACAGAGAATTCATCATCTACTTCTACTCCTGTAGTATTCTCATCGTCTCCCTCGTTTATTCCTCCCGGTGTAGTGACTGCCGGAGGGTTGTCGTTACCGCCGGTGAAGTTGTCGTAATCGCCGGCGAGGTTGTGGTTATGGCCGGTGAGGAAGCATTTACCGCCTCAGGGCTCACAGCCTCTAGTGCACCATCACTTGCTGTGGCTTCTGCTACTATTACAGCCTTTATGTTATTAGTTTTTATTGTCTCTGCCTTTTGCTCCCTGTATGGCAGTAAAGGATAAGGTCACTGAAAATGTGGCAAAAGTCGCCATCTTAATCATTTTATTCTTCATTATTTACTTTTACCTCTTAAATCTAATATGCTAGGTTTAGCATCATATATCAACCTGATTTTATAGTATGCTCAAACATCACTTGCAAAAAGAACTTAATAATTTGTCAGCTATATCATAAAATCCATAACAAGCTCCATTCAATTAACTACAAAGCCAACACTTCGTACCCATCTTCCGTTACGGCGACTGTTACTTCCCACTGCGCAGAGTATGAGCCGTCTTCAGTATATACAGTCCATTCGTTTGACTCATCTATGAATATGTCTGCCCTGCCCTCATTTATCATCGGTTCTATGGTAAATACCATGCTCGGTGCAAGCACATAGCCTGTATTCTTCTTGCTTACATAGCTTACCCAAGGGTCTTCATGGAACTCCAGTCCTACACCGTGACCGCCTATCTCACGCACTACAGAATAGCCATGCTTCTTAGCAAAGTCATTGATTGCCTGTCCCACATCACCGAGGCAGTTCCAAGGCTTCACCACAGACAGGCCTATATCTATAGCCTCTCTTGCTACCTTTACCAGCTCTTTATCCTCAGGGAGGACATCTCCTATAAGGAACATCCTTGAAGCATCTGCGTAATAACCCTTATATATGGTAGTTACATCTACATTTACTATGTCTCCGTCTTCAAAAATGTCCTCTGCAGAAGGGATGCCGTGGCAAACCTGGTCATTTATTGAGGTACATACACTCTTTGGAAAGCCCTCGTAGTTTAGCGGTGCTGCGATGCCCCCAAGCCTCTTTGTTGCTTCTACAACTATAGAATTGATTTCTTCGGTACTCATTCCCATTTTAATTTTTGATGCAACCTCATCAAGTATGGCATTGTTTACCTTGCCCGCTTCCCTAATTCCTTCTATCTGAGTAGCATTTTTTTAATCATCTTATGTGTAGGTATTTTTACGTCCTGCACTCTTTAATTCAACCAGCTTTTTCATCAAACAGCTGATGACAGTGCTTATATTTATTGCCACTTCCACCAGCAATCATCATTCCCTGCCTATTTTTGTCTAAAAACATTTTTCTACCTTCATTCTATTAATTAGCCGGCCCTAACCGACCTTTTTAAGAATATACTCTTTTCAGTATTAAAGTCAAGTCATTAAGACATAAATTCATCAGAAAGTCTGTATTTTTCTGTTATACGCTTCATATTTTGCCGTAAATGCTTCACTGTTCTTTGCTCTTTAGCTCATTTAAATAGCATATGAGTCTCAAAAGAAGAGGTCTTACTTTGAATAATGCAAACCGCAATATTGGAGCAGTGGTCTGAAACCCTCTCGCAGTTAGAGATTATATCAGTAAGATATATACCAAGTTCAGCCTCGCATTTGCCTGCCTGAAGTCTCTTGATATGTCTGTCTTTCATTTCTCTGGTAATTCCGTCAATGACCTGTTCAAGAGGTTCTATCTCGCCCGCCTTATTCTCATCATCCTTTGCAAAGCATTCTACAGTCATATCAAGGATTTCCGAAAGCGCCCCATGGAGCACCTTAAAAGTCATCAAGAGCATAGTCTGAGAAGTTCAGTTCTTTTTTCTTTAAGTTCCTTCGCTATCTTATTAAGGGTTTGTAGCATGGTCGCCTATTCTCTCGAAATCATTGATACAGTGGAGCATTTTCAAATATGGTATTACCTTCCACATCATTGACTTCCTTGAAGAAAGCTTGATAAGGAAAAGAACCAATCTCGTCTTCAAGATAATCAATGGTAGATTCTGCCTTTTTAATTTCTTCACTCTTCTTTTTGCTGAAACTCTCAAGATTCTCAAGGGTTCTGTTTATATTCGCACTTGCAAAGTGACTCATTTCCTTCACCTTACTTCTTGCCTGTGAGATGGCAAGTCCTGGAGAAAGCAAGAGTCTTTCATCGAAAAGCACTTCCTTCTCAGCTTCCTTCTCTGCACCCTCGTCCTTAACCACAGCATAGGCAATCTTAAAGAGTACCTTATTAAACGGCAGAAGTATACAGGTTGTAAATATATTAAAACTTGTATGGAAGATAGCTATTGCAATTATGCTAATCGGCTTGTCAAAAATGGTAAAGTGCACAAAGTATCTAAAGCATAAGTATATCACAGACACACTACCGTTCCGATTATATTAAAAGCTTATATGGACTATGGCAACTCTTTTTGCATCTCTTTTTACTCCGATGGATGAAAGAAGTGAGGTCACACAGGTACCGATGTTTTCACCCATGATAATAGGAATAGCCATACCAAAGGTAATGGAGCCCGTAAGTGAAAGTGCCTGAAGTACACCGACTGAGGCCGCTGACGACTGAATAATACCTGTAAAACACAGCACCGATTAACACACCTATGATAGGATTGTTAAAAAGCTGTAAGTACGTTTGTAAATTCCGGCATTTTTCGCAAGAGGACATCGAATCACTCATCATACCCATTCCATGCATAAAAAGTGCAAAGCCGATAAGAACCGTGCCCAAGTTTTTTCTTTTTCTGCGACTTACACGCCATCATCATAAATGCACCAACAAACGCCATTATAGGCGAGAAGTTAGCGAGGCTTTAATAATGATATGAAAAAAAGTTATCCGTCTGTATGCTGTTTAGGGAAAGCGACCAAGATGTTGCAGTCTTACCGACATTCGCACCAAATATAACGAATATTGTCTGTGAAAGTGTAATGATTCCTGAGTTTACGAGGTCCGACCAGCATAACAGTAAGTGCTGATGATGACTGTAGTGCAACTGTAATTGCAACTCCTAAGAATAGACTCATGTACACATTTGAGGTAGCTTTCTAAGGCTTGTCTCAAGCTTTCCTCCGCCACCTTTTCAAGGCTTCCCGAGGCACGTTCATACCAAAAAGGAAGAACGCAAGTCCGCCTAACAGCGAAAAATACGGAATAAATAGTCATTTCTTTCTCCTCTAGCAACTATATAAATGTTTACCATCTACTAGAATAACAAATTTTTCATGAATAAATACAGGGTATTTAAAAATTTACAACGATGTATATATTTTTCGTGGTGGTATACAACCACAAACTATTATCTCCTTCTTCCACCTCTGGTAAGCATTATAAGCCTTAATAACTGTAAAATGGATGAAAGCAGAAAGTGCTACATAGGTTAGAGTGCCGCTCTTAAGACCTTACCTGCAACACTTAACTCACTGCCAGCTAATATATTCTGTTCTTCAAGAGCAATCATTGCCCTTCTTGATGCGTCAAACTCAACAGGGAGGGTAATGAGCTGGAATAAAACCACGAAGGTAAAAAGTATAACACTCTATCTGTGCCAGCCCCCATATAGCCCATTGCAAGACCTATGAGGATGAGTGGCCAGGAAAGCATAGAGCCTATATTTGCTACAGGTACTGATACTGACCTAAGTTTAAGAGGCGCATATCCCTCTTTATGTTGAATGGCATGGCCACATTCGTGAGCCGCAACACCAAGGGCAGCTACTGAGGTCGAGCCATAGACACTCTCTGACAGCCTTAGAACCTTCTCCGTCGGAGAATAGTGGTCGGTAAGGCTTCCCGAGATATATTGAACACTTACATCATTTATCCCCGCATTACGTAGAATCATCATAGCGCAATCTGCTCCCGTCATCCCTCTACTATTTGAAACCTGACTGTATTTCCTATATGTGCTCTTTAAGTAAAAAGAGGCAAGCATAGTGAGAATTATGCCTATGAATAGTGGAATGTCTGTATAAAACCAATACATAAAATATCTCCTTTTGCTGGTTTTGATTTCAACCTATATTAGCTATCGTCTGCTACTTTTCTTTGACAAGAGTAAGACAACTCAAAGTTTTTGTACCATTATAACGGATTATAGCTTTAATCGCAATGGTGTCATTTTATTTCAAGACCGTTAAGATATCTTCAATATTTTTCTGAAGCTTCAAATTTATCAAATATGGGTATAATATAATCTCTAATAAGCATACTAATCTCTCCTACTGTGTATTTATAGCTTGCCCTGCTAGGCGCCACCATTTACAAGGAGTTCTTCCTAAGATTCTTCCAAACTCACCGCCATATACAAAACCATTGTTTATATTAGCTTTTTCTTATTTTTTTGAATATATGGCGAGCATCTGACATAATTCCACACTGGACTCATCGTTATTTCTATTGGCTTGAAAATAGATTTCATAGGTCAAATCCTTATTTTTAGATGTTTTCTTTAATCTCTGCCCTTGCTTATTATCTTAAAGTCAGGGAAATTCCCTGCTATTTCCAGCCAAGCCTTTTCACATAATTCTCTAGGTTTCATTTTTGCATATACTCCTTAAGCTAATTTCAGTTTTTATCAAGAGTAACTCGAAAAAATTTTTTGCGGATTCCGCAATTATATTTTAATTCAAGCATTTTAGGGGGCCATCAGTCCTTCTTGGTCATCAATACTGCCGACTCCACGTGCAATAAAAATTCTTATTTGTCGAGTTATATAATCTAACCTAAGTGACGCTCCGAATGATAACATTTCAGACTCGCTCCGGCATCCGCTTCGCTCCGCCTAATGCGCTCGCTTAGAATTTATCATTCGTAGCTGGCACCATAAATTTGTGCAAATAATAACTAGAATGCCAAATTAAAGACAGTCACTTCACCTGCCCCAATGTGGCTGATGTGTTTGTTTGTAGTCATTAATCAATTCAACAGCCAGAGCTGATAATGCTTTATAAATCTCATATTATTTACAACTCTTTTATAGGCAGAACTATTCATTTTGAGATTTCAGTTAAACAGCCGGAACTAATAATGCCTAAGCGAGGCGCATTAGGGTTTTTCGTCAATAGAACTATTCTAAAACAATCTCTATCAGAAAAACCGGAGCGAGTCTGGACATTTATTAGTGAAAGCGTGACTGAGTCAACTAAGCGAAACATTATGCATTTATTAACAATCAGTTGGCTAGCATACTATCGGTGAAGGCGTAACTTGGTCAACAAACAAACCCATCAGCTCGACAACTTAGAATTTTTCTATCGCCTCATATCATAGATATTTAATTCCGTTAGTCAAACTTCATCAAAAACTAAAATGCTTTGAGATGTCCTTTCCCTCAAATAGTCCCAAATAGTTAAATATTGCTTCATTATCATGAACGATACCGTTCCACTCACAGAATTCGTGAAATACACCCATTAGTTTTTTATTGTTTACGCTGTTTGCTACATAATTGTTTCCGTATTCTCTGATGTATCGTTCTTTCAGCTTTGGAAACTTTTTATCTAACTGCGAATAAAAATACTCTCTATTTCCCTCTCTGAGTGTAACTCCCATACCAAAGCATATTATTCCAAACACTTTTGCTTCCTTGCAATAATTTAAAATACCAATAATGTTTCCCTCCGTATCGTTGATAAATGGCAGTATCGGAGTTAACCAAACTACTGTTGGTATTCCCTCATCGCGCAATATTTTTAATGCTTCAACCCTTTCCTTTGTTGTTGAAACATTTGGCTCTATCTTTTTACAAAGTTCTTCATCATAAGTTGTTAGTGTCATTTGAATTACGCATTTTGCTTTTGAATTTATTTCTTTCAACAAGTCTAAATCCCTTAAAACATTAGCGGACTTTGTTATAAGCGTTATGCCGAAACCATATTTATTTATTATCTCAAGTGCCTGTCTTGTATAATTTAGTCCAAGTTCCTCTCTAATGTATGGATCAGTCATAGACCCCAAAACCAATCATACATTTTTTTCGCTTTCGTTTTAGGCTCTCTTCCAAAAGACTGATTCCATTTTTCCTTTACTTCTACATCTTCAAATTTATGGTTCATTTGATAACATTTACTTCTTGAGTCGCAATTAATACATCCATAGTGCAACCTCTGAACAAATTCATTCCATTCTTTGAAGAAAGTATTCCTTTTGCTTTTTATAAAATGCACTTTACTACCCCAATTATTTTGACTTACAGTTTTTCTGATGTATCCGTACAAATTTTATAGGCTTCATTTCATAGAAACTTATACCTTGCTAAGTTCAACAATCTGAAGCTTGTTTGTCTCATTTAGCTTTCTTGGGTTTCTTTTTCTGGCAGTTCCGCATACATACCTTTCAGTAGTTCAGTAATCAAATCCATATCCTCAAATCTGTCGAATGCATACATCAATGTCTTTGAACCCTCATACGGATAACGCAATTCTGAGTCTGCAAAGAAGTTTTGTCCGATGTCGGAGTTCTCTTTAAAAATAGTTCATTATCGCAAATGTCACCTATCAGCTTACCGTTAAAATATATAAGGTATCCGCCCATCATGGATCTTATGACAATATCACCTGCTGCGGAAAAAATCTCACGAACAAATTCATTAAATTCATTCACTATGATTACCTCCTTCAAAATCAAATATTCCTTACTTTATGGCATACTCTTTCCCTATTTATCCTCAAAATTTCAGCAATCCATTTTCATCAAATTGAAAATTCGGTCCCCATGAAACTTCCCAATAGTATCCATCTAAATCCGAAAAATATGCGTGATATCCACCCCAAAAACTTCCTGTGGCTCTTTTACAATTTTTTTCCACCTGCTTTTTCTTACTAATGCAATTACAGTCTCTACATCTTCTTTATGTTCAACATTGTAGGCTAATGTAATTCCTGAAAATCCATTCCCTTTTGGTGGATTATTTTCATCAATATCTTTTGCTAATTGTTCCAAAGGAAATAGTTCAAACTTTGTTCGGAGTATCGAAAAAGCATACTGACGGATTATTTTTCTCTGCAATCAGTCTTATATCCTAAACCATCTCTATAAAACTTGATTGACCTTTCCATATCTTTCACACCTAAACAAATACAAGTAATCTTGTTCATCAGTTACCTCCTATTTCACTGAATATCTTAATATAGTTTTTGTTTTCTTCTGATGTCCTGTTTTTCTTACTTAGGTATATTTCTTTATGAAAATCGCCTATTCTTGTAAGATCAAGTTTTTCTTGCAAATTCATCCATCTGTTCAAATGATTTTTGGCTCCTCATCATAACTTCCAACTATCTTAAAAATCTGAATAGATTTACCCTCTTCTATTTCTCTAAAACTCATCTCATCATACAATGCGTCAGGCTTTTTCTTTTTATATTCTCAAGTGCCTTTTGTGAATATCTCTTGTGTAATAAGATCAGGTTGTTTAATCATCAATGTGTATTCCAGTTTGTTTTTATCAAACTCTTCTCCATTTACTTTTTCCAAAAATCCTCTAACGGATATACCGTAAAATCTGTAATCTCGTTATCAGTTTTATTTTTCATTACATTTTTAAACAATATTTTTAATGGCATAGGCAAGAGAATATAATGCGGATATTCTGTCTGAGAAATCTACTTCATTCAGATTTTCCTTTACCTTTTACCAAAATAAATTTTTGCTTTGGCACTTCTACAATGATAGGTGTCTACTTCACACCATAAAAGATTCTTTTCTTGTTTTCTCCATTCATATTTCATTATCCATTCCTCCATCTTGGTTAATTAAATTATACAGGAGGATACTTGACACCATTTGTCAAGTTATATATTTTTCTGCCATTTTATTTATCATTTCTTTAATCTGCATTCGTATCTCTTTTGGCTCTAATACTTCTGCTCCATCTCCGAAAGAAAAATATAATTGTATAAGTTATAATCATTAGGAACTTCTATTTCAGTATATAAATTTCCCGTCACTATCTTCTATAATTTCTCCGTTTAACTCATCATATACCCTGAAGGCAACTTTTACGATCAAACTTGACTTTTTATATGCACTGTATTCTCGTATGGTATTTCTTTTTTTGAGTATTGTATCTTCAAAGCTGTCATTAAATTTTTCAGTATGGATGTCTAAATTCTTTATCCGTGATAATTTGAAATATCTAAAATCATTTCTAAGTAAACAGAAAAGCATATAGATACCAATCCTGACTCTTGAAAAAAGTAGTCTCACAGGCTTAACACTTCTGCTTGTTTCTTTTTCATTGCTACTAAAATATGTGAACGAAACAATGTTCTTACTTAAAATTGCGGACTTAATATCATTAAATGTTTTTCATACATCTTATTGTTTTGCCAATTATTAAAATCAACTTCTATCCAACTGGTATTTTTTTCATTTTTAAAGAGTGCGGATAGTTTTGTTAAAAAGCTCATTCTCATCTGTACTCTTGTATTATCCAATCCTTGAAGAGCTGACATAATTTGCTGTTTCTCATTTTCAGACAGCAATGATTTACTAAGAACAAAATCTTCAGCAATTTCTATTCCATCACCTTTCCTTGCAGCGCATAAATGAGAATACCGGCACTGCTGATAAGTCAATATCCCTATAAATTGTTCTGACTGATACCTCAAATTTATCAGCAAGCTCATTTGCTATAACTTTTCCTTTTTCTAAAATGTAATATAGTATCCTAAATAGTCTATTATCTTTCATCGTCTTAACATCTCCTACAGTTATTATACCACAATAACTTGACATATGTTGTCATGTTGTGAAATGTTTTTCAAATCATAGATAGTACTGCTTATCTTATTAACTGTTATAAAAAAATAATCAAATTCACTTCTATTGCCTCCTCTTTTTAATTTTTTTGCATAAGAAAAAGCGACTAAGATTTCTATTTCTTAATCGCCTTATATCTTCAATATTCAGTTTTATTTAGCTCGACAAACTGGAATTTGTATCGCCAATCGGGTAGGAGGTAGATAATTATTTTATCTACCGACCTCCCACACCACCGTGCGTACCGTTCGGTACACGGCGGTTCTTTAGTTTTCACATATTTTCATATAGTACTCTGTGAATGTCGGATAGCCGAGTTCACGGAGTTTCTTATTGTTAAATGCAGTCTGTAATACGAAGTATCCACCACAATACCAGTTTCCATTTCGCATATTTGCGCATATCCACGCTTTCTCTTCATCTACACCTAACTTCTTTAGTTCTTTGAATTTAGTCTTTACTTTCTTCCATTGTTTCCAGTAGATTGTCCTTATTTTATGTCTCAGCCATTCGTCAGTTCTAAGAAGGATACTCTTTATATCTGCAAGCCCAAAGTAATTGACAAATCCACGTATATAAAGCGTAAGTTTCATTGCCCTGTATGAATTACTCCATCCGTTACTTCTTTTTGTCAGTTCCCTTATTCTGTCTTTCATCTTAGCTACTGACTTTGGGTGTATCCTCAGTCTGCATTCCCCCTTGTACCTATAAAAGCTGTACCCTAGGTATTTGACCTTGCTGATATGTTCCACGCAGGTTTTCTCCTTGTTTACTTTAAGAAACAGTTTACCTTCTATATATGGCGTGATATTGCGTAAGGTTCTCTCTGCACTCTTTCTGCTTCTACAAAATATCATACAGTCATCTGCATATCTGACGTATCTGTGTCCTCTTCGCACCAATTCCTTATCTAGCTCATTTAGCATTATGTTGCTAAGCAACGGGCTAAGTGGACCACCTTGCGGTACTCCTACCTCGGTCCTTTCAAATACTCCTCTGCTTATCATTCCTGCATTGAGATACTTGTGAATAAGAGATATAACCCTTCCGTCTCTGATGGTTCGTGATAGTACTTCAATAAGCTTACTTTGGCATACTGTGTCAAAAGAACTTCTCTAAATCCATATCTACCACATATACATATCCATCATTTTACGTTTGTCTGACACCTCTTTAGTGCATCGTGTGCCCTTCTGTTTGGACGAAATCCGTAGCTGTCTTCTGAAAACTGTTTCTCGTAAATAGGAGTTAGCACCTGTGCGATTGCCTGCTGAAAAACTCTGTCAACAACCGTTGGCACTCCCAGTTTTCTAAACTCACCCTTTGTTTCTTTCGGTATTTCCACCCTTCGGACAGGATTGGGTTTATATTTCCCTTCCATCAACTGCTGTTTAAGTCGCTTTCCGTTGTTTCTGAGAAACGCTAGAAGTTCATCTACGTTCATCCCATCCACTCCGCCTGCTCCTTTATTCGATTTTACCTTTTTGTACGCTTTGTTAAGGTTATCGTTTGATAAAATCTCTTCCATCAGTTTGTCCGTCTGAAAATCTGTGATGGTGTCGTTTCTTTCAGTAATCCTCTGATGGTCGGACACTTCTGCATACTCTTTCTGTTCCGCAGATACCATTTGCAGATAGTCCTCTATATGAAGTTGTCTGTCATAACTCCATCATTGGTTACATTCATTTTACTAACACCTCCTAAAGTTCAGTCCTTCCCATTATGTTTGCAACCGTAATGGTACTATGACTTTTGCTGACTTCTTGCCATTCGTTGTTACTATGGCTTCTTACTCTGTTTCCACCACTGGCAAGACCTCCCTCGGTACCACACGTTTCTTTCTCCCCACCTATCTGCCACATTTACTATAGCTAATTCCGAGTAGTTATTGGACTTCGGTTTGTGTAGCAACCTTATCATAGCCATAGCCTGATGTGATTTCTATTCGTCAGACCGGAGATTTGCCGTCCGACTTCCTTCAGATTCCACCTCGATGGACACCCTTGTCTTCGGCTATATCCTTCCCACTACTAGGGCGGATTAGGGACTTTCACCCTTTAGAAAACGTGCAGCAAAAGCTACACTCATAAAAACCTCCCACCAAAATGATGGGAGGTTTACTTAAAAATATATTTACCTTTACAGTACAGGTTTTTGAATCAGTACTACATTTTACATAGTCTTAAATTGTTCTCAGTGTTTTTCTTTTTACGTATCACACTGACAACTATTATAACTATAATCACAGCAGCCCTACTACCCCGATTACAGGCGACCAGGTATCAACAATACTCTGAAATACACCATTCATATTAACATTTTCAAACATCTTTTATACCTCCGTTTCTTTTACTCTGTCACCATACGTTTAGCAGACAGATAGGGTTGCAAGAAATATCCTCCGTAAATAATAAAGGAACATAATCACAGTTAATCCTATATTGGTTGAAATATGGATATTCAAAAATTTTTTCTACAACAGTCATCGCCTTTTCTGTAAGAAAAACAGAGTAGATGCCTGCAACCATCAAAGGTAGGGCAAAAAATACCGCTGTTTGTACAAAAATGGCTCTACTTATATCTCCCTTTGCCGCTCCTAACTTTTGCAACAGCCCATAACGGCTGACATTGTCGGTCGTCTCTGTAAGCTGTTTTAATGCAAGTAGAGCTGCACAGATTAAAAGGAAGATTATACCAAGATAGCAGCATAAGAAGCTCATCAATGCATTGGTTCCGTAATACATTTCATACATTATGTTCTTTTCTGCGTATCTGTATCCGTGTGTTTTATCCAGTCCAATTGGTATCATTTTTTTCAGTACTTCATTGGAGTTTACATCAGGCTTATACCGTACCAAAAGTGCATTCATGTCTTTCTTAAGGCCATTAGCAATCTTATCAGGAACGATTAATGTTCCCCTGTCATTGTTACCAATACTAGTCATGATAAACGTATCCTGCATCACTTCATCAGAAGCCCTATGTAAGACCTGTCCATTTATCGTGACCTCCGGATGCATCTTTAGTGCGGTGTCTATGTAGGCATAAGTCCCTTTGTAATTGCAGTTTATCAGATATTGGTCTTCCCTTTAATGTGAGTGGCTTTTTTCCCTGCATTTTAAGTGCTTTGTTGACATCCGATAAGGCAAAAGCATCAATCATTTGTTCGGGAAGCTCTTCATCAATTTGCCAAAGCTCAACTCTCTGGCCTTCAAAAAACTTACCGTAGGTAAGGTCAGTCTCATACGAGCTAATCTGCTCCATCTTCTCGGCGTATTTATCCAGTCCTGCTCCTTGCAAGATATCGTAATATCCCCATCTCCGTCTACAGAAATATTTGAAACCACATTCAGGTCATAAGGAGCTGCTTCCTTGGCTAACTGATTCATTGTAAGCGCTGTACTTGCACCGATTGACACTGTGCAAATGGTAACGGTGAGAAGTCCGCATACAATCGTAACAATCAGATAATTCGTGCGGATTTTGCTTGCAATCTGCTGCACAAGAAATGTATTTAAGCCTCTCAGATAAAATACCCTATTAGCTTTTGAAAGCCTTATCAAAACTGTGGACAAGGTGAAAAACAAAAGGAAGGTTCCCACAGTTAAAGTTTGTGACCGCTATTTGAAAAGAGAAATTCCCCTTCGTCGGCAATATCCCATTCTTATTAAACAAAATGGTAGAAGCTCCAATACCTATTAAGGAAAGTATAAACAAACAGGCTGTAAGTACCGGCTTTCTTTCCTTCATCATTTCATTTTTTCTGTCTGCTCTTATCAGGTCAATCAACTCCACATTTGTAACCGACCAGACATTAAAAAGCAGTACAATCAGGAAGATAATTGCAAAAGCATAAGGCAGTCATAAAAAGTGCCTTTGCAGAAAATACAACCTGAAATTTGTCCAATTCTACTGCAAAGAGCCTTAGCGCTGCCAGTGAAACTCCCTGTGAGATGGCAAAGCCCAAAACCAATCCCACTGCAAGTGCAATACTTCCAATGCATAGAGTTTCGCCTGCAAACAGTCTTGAAATTTGTCCCTTCTTCATCCCTAGCAACATCTTAAAGGCCCAATTCCTTTTTTACGCCGTTTTAATAGGAATTGATTTTGCATAAATAATTAAAAACGCCAGCACCACAGCAATCACAATCGAAAGTGCCGATATCAGTATAACCAGCTGTTCATATAAGACCTTTCTGGTGACACCAAGATTAGAAAAGTGCCGGCTGAGCAGATATCGAGTTAAACGCGTAAAGAGGCTTACCGAGAACATCAGCGTTAAAAATAAATAAAATATTCCCTTACGTTCTTGTGAACATTTCGAAAAAAATCAGCTTTAGTGAAATCATTTTTCACCTCCCAGTACTGATACCACTTCAATATCTTTGCAAAAACTCTTTGCGGGTATCCCTCACACGATGCAGTTCATTAAAAAAACCTTACCGTCCTTGATAAAAAGTATGCGTTTACAATAGCTCGCTGAAAAAGCGTCATCGAGTTACCATTAGAATGGTCGCATCCAGTTGTTCGTTAAGCTCTGTCACATAGTCAACAACATCCTTGAAGAGTTCGTATCCAGTGCCCCTGTCGGCTCATCTGCCAGTACTATGGCGGGGTTTTGTCACTATTGCCCTCGCTGCGCGCCACGCAGCTGCTGCTGGCCTCCTGACATCTGATAAGGATACTTTTTCTAACACTTCTTGAATATTAAGTGCCTTTGCAACCTGTAATACTCTCTCGTTAATGTCCCCTGGCTTCATACCCGCTATAGACAGTGCAAGTGAAATATTTTCATAAGCAGTCAGCGTATCTAAGAGATTAAAATCCTGAAATATAAATCCCAGTTTTTCCTCGAAACTCCGAAAGCAGGGCTCCCATGAAGTTCTGTAATATCCTTCCCTCTATGTAAATGTGTCCGCTTGTGACCGTGTCTATAGTAGATATACAGTTTAGCAATGTAGTTTTTGCCTGAGTCTGAAGCTCCCATAATCCCAAGGAATTCTCCCTTTTTCACGGATAATGAAATGTGATCAATAGCCTTAGTCAGATTTCCCTTATTCCCATAAAATTTTTGGATATCATCTACCTGTAATATTTTTATTTTCCATCTGTCTTACTCCTTTTCTCAAAGATCCTTTGTTTTTGTACCTTTATTCTACTTTAATACATCTGACTATGCCATTAAGTTAGATTACATTTACCTTACAAAAATGTAATCTAAAAGATATAATAATAAAAAGAGGCGAAATCTACACCCCCGCCTCTTTCAAGTAGCTTTCAGTAGGAAAATCCATCGTTATGGTAGTCCCTCTCCCAGACGTACTGGAAGCAGAAAGTCCGATATTCATTTTTTCACACATTTTTTTACAAAGATATAAGCCAATGCCTGTTGACTTGGAATAGCGGCGTCCATTTTCACCCTGTAAAAAGCCCTTATCAAATATCCTAGGGTAGATCAGCTTTCCGATATCCCAATTCCATTGTCCGAGACCAAAAGTAATACTCTATTTTTTTCAGCTCTACCTGTAAATATGATTTGCAGTCCATCTTTTCGATACTTGATTGCATTGGAAATCATCTGCCCCTATGATAAAAGTACAACTCTTGATATCCGTAGTAACAGGAATATCAAGCCCTTCCATAACCGGCTTTCCACCCGCCTGTATCAGTGGTTTTGGAGTATGACTTCAGCGCAGCCTACAGTTATTGCCTGTAAGGAAGTTTTTCTCTACCTTAAAGTCTTTCTCCACATCCGTACTGCGAGCGTAATACAAAGCCTGTTCCACGTAGTTTTCAATCTTACCTATTTCATCATTGATGCGCAGTGTCGTTGGATTCTTATCATTTTTCAATCATAAGACGTACGGACGTAATCGGTGTCTTAATCTCATGTATCCGGGACTCAATGTACTCTCTATATTCTCTGGTATCCTGTCTGGCGTGCTATCCTGTCATTTTGATATTTATTGCGGCTGCAACACCTCTATCAGAATCTGTCCCTCTAAAAATCCGGGATGTGAGAGGAGTTCTCCTAGAAGCGTCTTTTCTTCCATCTGCTCTAACGATTTCAAAAGCAGTTTATAATATCCACGCTTGCGGATAAAATCATAGGCAAGTGATGTAACATATGCTGTAGCAAAAACCACTTCTGCAAACAGAACAAAGACTGTAGCTGTTCCAATTAGCCAAAGAAGTGCAGCAAACCTCTCATAGATACAAAACATACACATCAAAAGAAAATGCGGTCCTTTTAGATATTCTGACATTCTCATATGCAATACAGCCCACGCTTTGTTTTCAGATAATCAGGCAGGCCTATCTCAGCAAGTGTTTTCCTCAAGCGCACAATATTTACATTCAGGGTATTTTCGTCAATAAACTCCTCACTCTGCCATAGCTCATCAATGATGGCATCACGTGGAATGATATTCCCTTATTCAGCATAAGCATCCATAAAATTCCCATTTCATTTTTGGTAAGTGCTTTACTCTGCCCTTTTGTAGCTTATTTCAGCCTTAAGTACGTTTAAGGTCAGCCCTTGTAGGTAATTGTAGCATTGTCCTGCACATCATATGTTCTCTCCAGAGTTTTTGTATTCTTGCCAGAAGAACCTGTGCATTATATGGCTTTTTGATATATAATCGTCAGCTCCAGTGTTTAGACTCATCAGTTCGTCAAAGTCATTGTTCCTGCTAGTAAGAACAATACGGGAACCGTTGATTTCTGCCTTATTTCCCTGCATACCTGAAAGCCGTCCTGATAGGGTAGATTTATATCAAGGAGGATTAAGTCTGCCCCTGAGGAAAGAGCAACTTCTGAGATATGGCGAAAATCGTCAGCTGCTACCACTCATATCCATATTTTTGAAGAAGCTCGATTAGTTCCTCCTGATTGTCATCTCATCTTCTATAATAAATATTTTTCACTCTTTTTCACTTCCTTTTTGTACTCAATATTTATACTTGCTTTTCATTTTGCTATTTCCACTTTTAAGAACTGGCTAAAGTATTGCAGTCGGATCACCACCTATACAGCCATAACTTCCTGTAACCGAGGGCTTGCCCCTGTAAAGCAGGAATTATCTTCTCAGTGAGCTTTTTCTTTTATTTTGCTGGTCACGCTCTGTGACCAAATCTACTATGAGTTTCTTTATACTCATGCTCCATGAGTTATATCTACCAGAAGAATAGCATATAAACTGTATTATATCAATTTTATCTTACTCTTCTTCCTGCGTAAGTTCAGTATTTATCCAAATATCTATATCCCAAAACCAACCGTCAAGTTTTTATATCCTAAAGCTTTATCTAACAGGCTTTTCAGTTAGTTCTTCCACTTCCAGCTTCGTAATTCCAAAGCTCTTCTGCCCAGCATCCTTGATAGATGCTCCTATATGATAAACCTCTTTTCTGTCTATAATCAGAAACCCTGTCATGGAAGTCTTTACTTATTTTAACCGTGAGCTTCGGATACTGTGAGTTAAACTTAGCAATATCCTTCTCTGTAAGGTTTCCATTCCCAGATGTGACAATTAACACATTTACTCCATCTTTCTTCTTACTCAGTATGTTAAGAGTATTTATATCCACATAGTTATCTATCAGTATAAGCTCTGTCCCTGCCTTTTCTACAAGCTCTACCATTAGGGCTGAAAGCGTCGTATATCTGACCGTTAAAAAGATTTTTCTGTTTCACTTCTTTTGTTGTGGCTATGTAGTCAAAGACTTCTTCAAATTGCTTATCTATTTCAGTACTTTTTAGCCTCAAATTTTTCTTCAATCCTTATCTGTCTAGCTCAGATTTCTTTTCAAATTCTAACTTTGTCTTAATTCCACTTTATTAATTTTTGCAAGACAGTTCTTGATTTGTAAGAATAAATCTTCTCATTTCTACAAAGCTATTCATAGTCTTGATACTCATATCTACTGCAATTGCACTAGTGAGAACTGCTGAAAGCATAGCTATACCCTGCTCTGTAAAAACATGCGGAAGTTTTCGCCTACCACCTCTACCTTTGTTTGATATCGCATTTTGCGATATCAAAGATTGATATTCTTCGGCAGTTAATTGGAACACAAACTGTGCAGGAAATCTATCAATGTTTCTTTTTAACCTGCTCATTTAAGCGTCCTGTAGTAACCTGATACAGCCTAGCAAGGTCACTGTCAAGCATTACCTGCCTACCCCCTAAAGGTATAAATCATACTCTGTATTTCTTTTATTATCTACTATGACAAGATTTTATCCTCTGCCATAAATACCTCCATGTTTTTACTTGAGGTCACATTTTGCGAACTCAAATCTGATAAAATAACTAACCATCATCAAGACTGTTATTACTAAAGGCTTTCCTCAGCTATAATTCAATTCTAAAGTGCATTCTTTTTAGAATTGCTTATCGATAATATAGAAAAAGATGTAAAGGCTACTGTTTCCTCATATTTTGAAAATGATGATATTTAGCCTTTTTATAAAAGACTGTTTTTATTTCAGAACAGCTCTTTTTATCTTTCTTTTCATCTACTGTCTCACTCATACCATTTTTCGGCTGACAATCTCATAATAAAGATTAAATTCAGGATGATTATTTTCTTTACAACCGCTAAAAGTTCTGCAAAATATCCCCAGACATTATTATAACTTTTTTGTCGAGTATAATCTTCCCTTTAGGCATCCACTGTAACTTTATAAAAGTATTTATATAGTATCTTACTCGAGGTTTCTACATCGTCATCAGCTGTAGAAACTTTGTTTTCAAACAGACTGCCAAAACGCCTGTCCCAAATTTTTAAGTCATCAGGCAAATACCATGTATCGCAGGGGGTTACGGCAAATCAATTCTATTGTAAGCATCTCAAGTATTGAAGCCGGATCTCCACCCTATACAGCCATAACTTCCGGCAACCCGAAGTTTGTGCCCTTCCTCTTTTAGCTCTTCATAAGCTGTGTGCTATCAAGTAATAATAAGGCAATTTTAGCCCTATCTCCAAAATGCTTTCCCTTCACTTAATAATTTGTACTTATTAAAATCTTTCATACAGCCTCCTTTAATTTATATAATAAACTACTTCCTTCCAGGCTTTTTCATAATTCTCAGTCTTCATTTTAAAATGCTCCTTAAGTATTTCATATATGTTATATATTGACTCAAAGTATTAAGCTCATTATATATTTACTATATATTTACTATCCATTTACCGGATTTATTAGAACCTTCTCTTGCAATAGCTTGTGTCAGTGAAGATATAACCCTCTGAACTGTCTTTTTCAGATTTTTCCAATTCTTGTAGCCATTTCAGCCTTCGAAATTCCATCATTATTCTGGATTAAGTTAAAAATTACTTGCTCTACCTCAGTAAGTTCCGAATTTATCCGGACATTTATATGGACATTTGTCCTGATAAATTCAAAAGTTTCACATACTCGAAAAAATTCCGAATTGATAAAAACTCTCTTTATTCATATTCTCCATTCAAATATGCCAAAACATATTTTTCCATATTCATATTGTAAAAAGGTGCTCTTCCCAAGGGGCAAGGGGAGTAAAAGTCTCATGTTCCTCGTCAATAGCGCAAATCATTTGTTTATCAGGGTGCCAAACTATATCGACAGCACTGTAATTATCAACTTCTGCCACCAACGACAGCACTTTTTCCTTTTCCATTTTCGTTTCTACTGTGTCCTGGTAAGAGTAAAAACGAATAAATTTGCAATACTTGTCATTTGTAATTTCTATCTTTAGTTTGTCTCCTTTAAGAAATTCGACCAAACTATTCGGCAATTTATACTTTTTTAGCACAGTATCCTTGCTTTCAATACTGTGTAAATCTTCTGTTTCGTATTTTGCTAAAAGCTCCATTATTTCTCTGTTATCATTTTTAACAGCGATGGAATACGGTCTTTCTCCGCGCTTGTTTTCTATGCTTATGTCAGCTCCATGCTCTGCAAGCAAACGGACAATTTCAAGATTATTGCACAGCGCGGCTTTTATGATAGGTGTGCTTGTATCGGAGAAAACCGAGTCTACTTTGTGATAATTTACATCTGCTCCCTTTTCTAAGAAAAGTCTCACCGTTTCAATATCATTATTAAAAGCTGAATATCTTAACATAAGCCCGCCGTATTTAGCGATGGTGATTCCAAGACTCTCCAAAGCCTCTATGTTTTCTACCTTATTATCTCCCAAAAATCGTTTTCAATAGTTCGGCTTTTTCTCTTCGTCCATACTTTCCAAATCATTTTTAAACATAAGAACTGTTTCGGCATCGCAACACCTTAGAGCAATTTCAATCGGCTTAGGATTGAATTTACCTTTGTACGAAGCATTGTTTTTCATATAAGTATTTGATTATATCCTTTTTGTTTTAAGTACAGTGCCATTTTCTAACGGAGTAAATGATTCAGTATATTTTCCCTTTATTTTTAATAATCTTGTTGATTTTTTACCAGTGTTTTTCAATGTTTCTAAATCGTTGTTATAGATTGCTATAATTTGAGTCCAATTCCGATGCATCAAAAGTTCCAAAATGTGCTATTTTTATATGTTTCCATAAAATCCTCCGATTGCGATTAAGCATAAGGCATATATCGTCTGTCACCATAATTATTAGTTAAACTTGAGATTCCATTTTGGAATCTCAAGTTCTCATATTCATTTTTCAGTCAATTGGAAACAAGAACGCTCTGGAAACCTTGCAAGATTTCTTTTTCATAGCTTTATTTAAGTTACCTGTGGTAACCTGATACAATCTAGCAAAGGTAGCTATCTACCATTACCTGCCTACCCCTAAAGGTGTAAATCATACTCTGTATTTCCCTATTATCAACCATAACAAAGTGCTTTATCCCCTACCATAATACCTCCATTTTTCCCTTGATTCATTCACAATATAATGCCAGTTAGGTCTTACCAATTTTGATGCCCCTTATGTAGGCAGTTCATCCATTTGAATTTTTCAACCTACAGCCTTCAAGTAAATCTTTTAATTCTGATTTTTCTGCCATTAGTAATATGCTATGAAGTTATTATACATATTATAACATTTTTATCATTGAATAGGTACACACACATTACAAAAGATTCTATTATCTTAAAGTTATGTGTTTTTTATACTGTTTGATGGTTTAGACAAACTGGGAGTTGTAGTGCTGATGTGTTTGTTTGATTGACTTAGTCACGCCTTCGCTGATAAATGTCCAGACTCGCTCCGGTTTTTTTCTGCAAGGTGCTATTTTTTAAGTTTTTAGATGATGACGAAAAACCTAACGCGCTCGCTTAGGCATTATCAGCTCCGGCTATTTAATTGATGAATAATTGAAAACAAACGCATCAGCCACGTGGCGGGTATGTGAGGATGGCTGTCTTTAATTTGGTATTGGGGTTGTTATTTGTATAAATTTAGGGTATCAGCAAAAACTGATAAAGCTGTATAGATCGTTGCTTTCACCTGACTTCGTGCAAGCACTCGTCAATCGTGGACGGCTATTATATAAAGCAGGACTGGCACACTTAGCTTTATTGCTTGCAATTCGCTAAGCGTGAGTCACTGCCAAGCGTGTCTGAGACATTTATCAGCGAAGGCATGACTAAGTAATAAAACAAACACATCAGCCCTACAACTTCAAATCTACCACAATATTTTCTACAAAAGCCTCCCACCAAAAATGATGGAAGGCTTAAACAACTAAAATGTTTATTTACAGAAATATTACTCCAGTTCGGGTATGGATAGCTTGAACTGATTGTTTTTCTATGATTTTTAATGAATTTATTATCCATATTTTTCAAAAATCGCTCTCGTTTTTATGCCTCCAAATTTTCAGAGCCAAAATGGAGCCAAAAGAGACTCTGTAATATTGCACTCACATATCAAAAACACTAAGCTGTGCTTGTTTTAATGATTCAACTTTTCTAATCGATATTTTTGTCATCTTCTTGAACTTGACTACATAGAATTGGTGACAACGGATCATATTTGCGACATTTGTTTCTACGCTTTTTGAACTATAATTAGCATAACAATATGCACATCCATTTTTATCGTATTATAAGCACCTATTTCAACACTTTCAACACATCCGCATTCTATCCGCTGATTTTTATCTTTTGGAAACATTGATTTTACATCCAATAATTTTTCAATCAATTCTCTATCTATGCAACAATTATGAACTATACCACAATCGTCCAAATTTATTTTTTTCTGCACTAACTTCCAATTTTAATATTATTATCCGTCGCCATTTTGCTTAATTCCTTGGCAAATTCTCTCAGTTCATTATCATTTTAATTCATAACTTGACAAGCCTTCCATATATTTTTTTAGTATATATCAACAAAAACTAATCACGCACTTTTCTGTATATCCATTTAAAAGCTTGTGCAATACTTTTAAATGCTTCAAATGATATTCTTTCGTATACCTATCAGAAAAATATAGGATCGTATCTCCAAATCACTTTTTGTTTACCAATTTTCTCAGATAACTCTGAAATACCGGTATCATTTTTTTGTTTTTATTTGTGCAAATTAGCCTCAACATCATTCCCGTATCCAGTTAACGTAAATTGAAAAATAATAATTATAATCTTTTATCTCATCTATTCTCTTTATCATTGGCAACGATTCTTTGTCCAAAACACTATGCAATCTACAACATCTGGAGTGATTTTTATTTCACTTATCTGATGAACATTCATAGGATTACGAACATATAAAAATCCTTCTTTTATTCTATTATAGAACCATTCAGAATAATAATTAGGAATATCCGTTCTTCTACTTACACTTAATATCATCTAATCTACCCTTTCAAACATAATTACTTGATATCTAATATGCCCTACTTTTTAAAATAGGGGCATCTCCTTAAATATTTCTGACAATCATATTGGCAATTCATTTTTGAATCTTATATTTTCGCACATTCTATATGTAGATTTTTCTACAAATTCCAATGCATCTGATGGATACTGAAACTCATTATCTAATGTGACAATGCCATTATCACAATCAAAATCTGGATCTTGAGTAGAAGGCCCTTTTGTTTTAAACCCATTCTTACCTATCGCTTCAATTAAGCATTTTGTTTTTTGTATATCTCTAGCCATACTTCCCTGATCTTCCCTAAGTGATATACAAACAAAAAAATCTGTCTTTCTGTATCTTCTTTGATGAAAAGCTATTTTCCATATATCTCAGTTCACTATCAGAGAACTCACTAATTGACTTCGGAAAAAAATACACATCGGAAATAAATTGACTATCATTTGTGAAAAAATCAGCTGCATTTCTAATTAAATAATGTAATTCATCATTTTGTCTTTTGACGAATTTTGTAGTTCCGGTCAATTTTATCTATTCCATCATATCTTATACTACAATCTATTTTACGCTTCATTTCTAATGCATCTATCAATGACCAATAATCTATCATCGAACCACATCCTACTGATGTTACCGAAATATTATTAACATCATCCATCTGAGCTAATCATCCAGATACATTCTGCTATATTCAAACGCATAAGCAAACGCATATCTTAATAAATACATCCTGTCTCCCAAGTACTATGCAACTCCAATCCATCCATATCCCTGAACTGCCATATCCACAAAATGGTTCATAAGCAGAGATACCTTAGAATCAAACGACGCTTTATCATAGCTTTCAGGCAGATCATCATTTAGAGATAGCTCCACCTCATGTTTCAACTTGGCACGTGGCTGTTCATCTTTGTACCAATCTACTACTAGAAGGCTACTGCGATTATCCACTAATTTCTTATACAGATTCTTAGCAGATAGCTTTACATTTTGCTCCTCAGCTTGTGTCAACTTCTTTCCTGCAATCAGCAAATCATAGATTTCCAGCTCTTCTTCTGTAAGACCTTCTGTATTTGCACGATTATCTTCCTGACGAAAGTTCTTCAAGAAGTTTTACCAATTGCTCGTAATAATCCTCGTTTTCAGTTCCACCTGCATTATAGGAGTCAATAATACGCTTGAACCTTTCTGAAAATTTTGTTCTTGTACAGTTTTTATTAAGCATCTGTTCGAGTGCTTGCTCAATAAACTCCTTCAAATCGTTGATTTCAATAGCCTTATACTTGGCAACTTTTGATTTCTTTTTCGTAGCTGTTCCACATCGACCTTAGAAAGATCAATTGCCTTTGTACCTTTAATCATATACTGTGGTTCTTCACGAACATAGCTGACAAATTCCCGGTTTGCTGTCACACTGCCATCCAGTACCTGATTCATTCTCTGTCTTGCACGAGCGATTTTTCATCATCAATAGCGTGATAAAAAGACCATGCAGATACTACAAGTGGTGCAAACTTATCGTTGCTCCAATTCTTCTCAAAGATTTCCGGCTTTGATGCTTCATAGAGATTCGTTAAAGTATTGAGGATAACTTTGAACTTCTTTATCATCATCTTTGGCAACGATAGTGTCATAAGCACTTCTTAATGCATCCAGTTTATCCAGTATATTAGAATCAGCAATTATCTTTTCTAGGTCGATGCTCATTGATCTTAGGAAGGAACCCGCCTCTTCAATAGTAGCGTCAATATAGCCCTATTAGCTGGTCAATATCCTTGCCGAGAATTCTGTTCCATCATCACCGGTGGCATATTCTGTTAATGCCTTCTTCATGTATTTAAACACGTTGACATAATCAACAATGATACCTGCAGTTTTACCCGGATACACTCTGTTGGCACGAGCAATCGCCTGCATTAGGGTATGACCTTTCATCGGCTTGTCCAAGTAGAGTGTAGAAAGATTCTTTACATCAAATCCTGTCAGCCACATCCTACGAATACGAGTCGCAACGAATCATTAGGATCTTTGAATCTGTCCTCAATGTCTCTGCCGTCCGGTGTGATTTCTTTCATCTTTGCACGATGCTCAGATATCCGTAAGCCCTGCTTTGCAAACTTGGCTTCTTCATCATTTTCCTCTGAAATGATAACAGCCATTTCAACCTTATTCATATAAGCAAGAATACGAGTGAGCCGATCACGTTCTTCCTTAGTAGAAGCTGTATTTCGCTCTTTCATGATGTTCTGCTTTTCTATAGCCCAGTAATGCTGAACCTTATCATACATTTTGACAGCAGTATATTTATCGACAGATATAACCATAGCTTTTCCAAGGAATCCACGTCTTGGGAAGTGATAGGCAATATCCTGTGCAACCTTATCCAGTCTGTCATCACGCTTGATGACCTCTAAAATACGAGAAGATGCGTTTTCTAACAGACGTGTTTCATCCTCGTTTAAATTTTCTTCTTCGATAATGTCCACAATGTCATCGTCAAGGAAATCATTCTCAAGCCCAACTTCCGGAACTCGTCTGGAATAGAATAAAGGTACTGTAGAGCCGTCTTCAACAGACTGTGCAAAATTATACTCTGATACATAATCTCCAAACCACTGATTTGTAAGACGTTTTGTACCAAGGAGTGGCGTTCCGGTAAATGCAACAAAATTAGCATTCGGAAGTGCAGTTCTCATGTTCTCTGCCAAATCCTTATACTGCGTTCTATGCGCTTCATCAACAAGGACAATAATATCGTCACGAGTAGAAAGAACGGGATATTTCTTTGTCTTATCGTATCTGAACTTATGAATCAAAGTAAAGATAAAAGCTTTATTGGTCGTTAGAAAATCTCTTAACTGCTTACTATCCTTAGGCTGGCATTCTTCTTTAGAACCAATAACCTCAGTACGTACGAAGTTCTTATGAATCTGAGTATCCAAATCCTCACGGTCTGTAATAACGAGGAACGAGAAATTACCTTGAATCTTACGCTTCACTTTACGGGCGAACATAACCATAGAATAGGATTTGCCTGACCCCTGTGTATGCCAGAAAACACCAAGCTTACCGTTAAGCTCTTTTCTATCCTCGACTGATTCCATTAGGTTATTTACACCTAAGTACTGGTGGTTCTTAGCGATGATCTTTATTCTCTGATTTTCAAAGAGAATAAAGTTTTTCAATATAGTCAATCAATCTATCTTTGTTAAGAAGACCATCAACAAAATATCTGACTGAGCTGTCCTTTACACCATCTGCTGAGAGAATAGCTTCTCTATCCAGTTTTTCCTTTTCACTGTCAATCTTGAGCCATTCAAAGAAATAGTCATAACTTGCATTAAATGCACCAAGCTTCGTCTCCAAACCATTTGAAAGCACACAAATCTGATTAAATGCAAAGAGATTCGGAATATCTCGCACGTAATCTTTCAGATTCTTGTTGTAGACTTCTTCAACCTTAACAATGCTATTTTTCAGTTCGATAAACACAAAGGCATACCATTGATGAAGATGAGGATATCCGGTCTTCTGTAGTAGACCTTACCCTGTATCCACATCTGCGATACCGCTGTGAAAGTATTGTTCTCCGGATACTCAAAATCTATCAGTTTAACAAAATCAAAGTCCTCTTTTCCGTTTCTACGAACTGTGATTTTTATATTATTACGGATTTGCCTGTATAATTTGTGAGTTAGTATCTACAATGTCCGTTCCTGAATAATCTTGCCTTAATGTCTTTGCTATCTCTTTAATTTTATCATCTTCGATAGTTGGATTAATACGCTTGAGAAGACAGCATAACATCAGGAAGAACACATTCCTTCTTTGAAGTTCTTCCCGTGCCATCATTCAAATCATCACTGCTTGGATCAGCATCACAGTGAGGATATCATATTTAAATGGTTCAGCTTTTAATTTTTGAAAGTATAGCCTGTTCTATATCGTCTTCAGATATAAAATTACGCATATGAACCCTCCTTAAACTTCAAGCTTTCCACTCATTAGGCGTGGTAAAAAGCATGTCTCGTTGCTTCTTAAGATTACTATTAATCAATGAGATATTTCGCATCACACTTTCTATCCCAGATGCAATAGAATCAAATTTTTGTATAAGATCCTCATTTGCATGAGACATTTTTAAATCCAAATAACTCTTTTTGTGACTGATGCAAAAATCGATCCATTACCAATAATATCTTCCTCTGAAACTGGTTCTTCAACATCCACAACAAATATGCATTATATCCTTTTTACAAATTAATGCCAGCACACCTCTGCCTAAAATTATTTTATTTAATGTTATGTTGATTCTTCCAACAGGTGCTCGAACACTAAAAATAATACTATTAGCCTCAGCAATGCGATTTCCTTTCGTACTATAGACACCATCAATTAGATAGAAATCGCCATAACTTCCTACGCCTTGATGAAAAGGCAATCCTATGCAATTAGTATTATAGTTTTCAGATTCAGGACTTTGTCCCATAATAATATCGGCAATATCTGAGAGGCTTTCAATTTTCCATCCCTTAGGAATTCCATTTTCAAACTCCACATCCTCATATCCCGGAAATCGAAATCTTACAAACCATTCTTTATATAAATTCTCTGCCATTTGCTCCAACAACTTGATACGCTTGTTGTTGTTTTCGATAAGGTTGTCGTAGGCAGACAGAATATCTGCAATCCTTTTTTGTTCAGCAAAATTATGTGCTTTGAACTTAAATCTAAAAATAGTAGCTAAGGTAATACTTGCTTGATTAGCTGCGCCTTGTCCACGTAAAACACAGTATGTTGAGAATTGATTTGCCTTAAGTGCATAAAATAAATATGTATTATTAAAATCATTATTAGGTATAATTCGAACAATATTTTGGTTGAGATATGCACTATCACACTGGTTCGGTACTCTTACAACTTTTCCAACAATTGAATTGGGATTATTTTCCCACGATCCTACCGTTTGAATTAAAATATCATTAGTTTTCAGAATAAATTTATCATACCTATCGTCTGGTGCTAAATATACTGCATCAACATCACTAATAGAGTCTAATGTAAAAATCCGTTACTCGAACAACCATTACACCTTCGTCAGTATATTCACTGCTTTTGAACGCATATCCTTTGTTATACTTAACAATATCGCCTAATTTTACTTCTCTTGTCTCCATATCACTCACCCAGTAACCCTTTCAGATTATTTTGCAATGAGTTCTTCAAGCTCTCTTGCCTCGGCACTTAATGAAGTGAACTCGGCATTCAAGGAGAACATTTCTTCCTTGAATTCTTCCCTAGTTAATCCATCATCTTCAATGACTACTCCGACATAACGCCCTGCATTAAGAGAATAGTCCTGATCAATGATTCCGTCTTCACCATCCAGTGGTGCCGCCTTACAAAGACCGATAACATCAGCATATACCCCATCTGGGAATCTTTCTGCTAACCAGTCAATCTGTGACTGCCAATATGCTTTTGTGAGAACTTCTTTGTCATCAGAAGTTTCGGTGCATCAGCAAGTTCTGTTTTGTATTCATCAATCAAATCAACAAGAGCCTGTGTATCTCCGTGATAAAAGCTTTTGTTATTACACCAAGATTCTTAATCTGCTCATCGGAGAATTTTCTATGTGCTCTGTCTACCTGTGTGAATACATTTCTTGCATCAATAAACAAGATTTCATTTTTCTTGTCAGTATTTGGCTTTTGCTTATCAAAAACCAAGAGTAGCAGGAAGGGTAACTGATGAGAACATATTAGAAGGAAGAGTTACCATCTGAGAGATGATGCCTTCTTCAATCATTTTTCTTTCTAATGTCATATTCTGAACCGGATGCATCAGATGCAGAATTAGCCATAATAAGTGCTTCGCACTTACCATTTTCATTCAAGGCGGTAGCAAAATAGCCAATCACAAATAGTTTGCATTGGGCTACAGTTTCTTTCTTGTCCGATTTTTCTTTGTTAATTGCTCTTATTTCTTGGTACGCCATACGTGTTGAAACGTGCATCATCAGAAACCTTATCAACAACAACTTCATCTACGTTGAATGGAGGATTTGCCATTACATAATCGAATTGTCCGAATGCATTATATGGATTAGAATAAAATGAGTTAGCTTCTGTGATATCGCCACGTACATTGTTGAGAAGCAAATTCATCTTATTAGCATTTAACAGTGTCGAGCTCTTTCTCAATACCATAGCAACGGAACTTCATCTGTTCACTTTCGCTGGCGTTATGATTATGCATGTATCGTGCAGCCTGTACGAACATACCTCCAGAACCGCAGGCCGGATCTAAGAACTTCTTTTCACCAGGCTGTGGATTCAATACTTCTACCATATATCTAACAACTGTCGCAGGAGTATAAAATGTTCCTCCATCGCTCACCTTCTGCAAGTGCGAGGGATTCCCTAAGAAATATTCATAGATTTCACCGAAGATATCGATTGTACTGTTTTTCCGGAATATCTTTGAAAATACGTACGATATTAGAGAAAGCTCGGCTCTTCTTCCGGTACTAACTGTGCATAAACTTCTTTTGAAGTACACCATCCATTTAGGATTCTCATCTTCAATGAGCTTCCATAGCTTTCTTTACAAGAGTAGCCTTGTTTGCATCGTCCGGTGCATTGTTAATGAAGTCGTAGTAAGCACACTCAGGGAGATAGAAGCCACATTTTCTCGATGAAATCTCTTTCATAGATTTTTCCATACGTCCACCTTTAAGACGGTTGTATTCTGCTTCAATTTCTTCTTTATGTTGTTTATATGAGATGTCGGCATATCTCAGAAAGATAAGTCCTAGAATAGGCTGACCATATTTATTTCGTTTGCTAAATGTGCACTTGCACGAAGAACATCGGCAGAGTGCCATAGAGTGTCTTTTAATTCTTTTAGTTCCTTGTCAGTCATTGCATTAAAAACTCCTTTACTTTTTATCAGGAATAATTTCTGCATATCATCAAAAAGTACAGCCAAGCGCTGTACATATTTTACTAAAAGACTCCACACGGATATCTTCATTTTTCCCATATGTGCCATTACATTTGTTGTGATTTTTGATTTCTGAATCAACTCTGCTTTTTACTCATATCCAAGTCAATGAGCATCTTCCAAAGTTTTTTTATAGCTACATACATTTCAGTCCTCCAAATTGCCATTATCTTAGCAACAATATCAAAAATAGTATACTACTAATTAGTCTATCTTTCAATGTTGAATTGAGTTCTCAATCCAACAAGAGCGAGGATTTTCAATATACACCCAAAAGAATTGTTCTTCAGGTGACCCATTTCTAAACTTTACAAGCATTTTGCAAGCACAAATATCACAAAACAGCTGTTTCAAAGCTATTCATAATCTTAATACTCATATCTACTGCAACTGCACTATTAAGAACTGCTGAAAGCATAGCTATACCCTGCTCTGTAAAAACATGCAGAGTTTTCGCCTGCACACCTCTACCTTTGTTTGATATTCCTCAGCAGTTAATTGGAACATAAACTGTACAGGAAATCTATCAATGTTTCTTTTACTTGCTCATTTAGGGCGTCCTGTGGTAACCTGATACAATCTCAGGGTCGCTATCTATCATTACCTGCCTGCCCCTAAATGTGTAAATCATACTCTGTATTTCCTATTGTCAACCATAACAAGTGCTTTATCCCCTACCATAATACCTCCATTCCCCTTAGTTCATTTACATTATGGCACTAATTATGTCTTATCTATTTTGAATTTTCAGCCTACAGCCTTCAAGCATGTCTTTTAATTCTGATTTTTATCTTACTAAGTGACGCTCCTACCTTTTTGCATTGCTCATAGGCATAGTGCTTCGCAATGCGCCTCTGAGCAACGCAAAAACGGAGCTGATGCCCGATATTATCGCACCTTACCTAAAAGACTGTCTATCAAGTCCTGCTCTTTCAGCTTCGTAATGCCAAAGCTCTTCTTCCAAGCATCCTTGATAGATGCTCCTATATCGTAAACCTCATTCCTGTCTATAATAAAAAACCTGTCATGAAAATCTTTACTTATTTTAACTGCCAGCTTCGGATACTGTGAGTTAAACTTAGCAACGTCTTTATCAGTAAGGTTTCCATTCCCAGATGTTACAATTAACATTTACTCCATCTTTCTTCTTACTCAATATGTTAAGAGTATTCCACATCCACATAGTTGTCTATCAGTATGAGCTCTTTTCAGCCTTTTCTACAATTTCCACCATAAGGCTGAACGCATCATATATCTGACCGTTAAAAAGATTTTCTGTTTCACCTCTTTTTGTTGTGGCTATATAGTCAAAGACTTCTTCCAACTTCTTATCTGTTTCCAATTGCTTTAACTCAACTCTATCAGAGACGAGCAAACATTTCATTATTTGATATAAGAAACTTCGCATTTCTACAAAAAGCTCTCATTATATTTATACTTGCTTTATGCTACTTCACTTTTAAGAACTGACTGAAAAGCATTGCAATTCCCTGTTCTGTAAAAACATAAGGAAGATATCTTCTACCACCTGAACCATTTTTCATTTTTGAGGTGACATTTTGGCACCTCAAAAATCTCATATTCTTCTTTTGACAACTGAAAACAGAAATCTTCGCAAATCTTTCAGCATTCCTATTTCTCTGCCTATTTAAATATTTAGTTTCTACCCTGATAAAAGCATAGCAAGGTCACTATCAAGCATTACCTGCCTACCCCTAAATGTATAAATCATACTCTGTATTTCTTTATTATGAACTATGACAAGATTTTTATCCTCTGCCATAAATACCTCCATTTTTGACTTGAAATCACAAAATGTTACCTCAAGTCTGATATAATAACTTAACCATCATCAGACTGTTCTTATCCACTCTGTCTGAATCCTTCTCCCCATCCTTCTCTACCGAAGCAATAAGTTCTTCAAGATGGACAAGCCTCTCACTGGCACTATCTCTTTCTGGAGCTTTTTTGTCAAATAAATATGCACTGTCGTCTAAAATATCTACTATTATAGAGCATAAAACGGCATACCGCAATGACATTTCAGCAAAAGAGTCATTAGAAAGGAAAGGAGAATGCCATAGCTTCTAATTTACCCTATCCCGACAGACAGGGATTTACCTCTACAAACGATATATCATCAGTCCATCGATAATACCACACTTTTTGAAATCCATATTTTTCAGCTATCCGAATACTACTTTTTTGTTCAGGTACACATTCAATCACTACCTGTTTACCTGAGTTTCTAGCTTTTGCTATCATGCCTGATGTCAAGCATGATGCAATCCCTAGCCCCCAAAAGGAAGGTTCTAAAACCCATCCAATCTCGACACTCTCTGAATCGTAATCATGATAAATCACATATCCGATGAATTCGTTATCTTTTTCAACTGCGTATATCAATGGTGTCTCAGAAAGACCGGATCGAAAGAGGAATTGCTCGGTCTGCTCTTTTTGTGTAGGGTGCTTCGAGATATTGCATTACTTTCGAATTCGACAAAAAGTTTGTAAAGCGGTTCCAAATCACTGACTGTCATTTTTCTAATTCTTATATTCATTCATACTCCCACAACTTCTAATCTACCATTCTCTATTTTCCACAAAAGCCTCCCACCATAAAAGACGGAAGGCTTTTAACCTTTGTACTTATCTTATTGCCCTTCGGTCAATAAGTATCGCTCGCAAACTCGCTCAATTCAACAACTCCCTTTCAGACCTATTTTTTCTTACTTTTAGTATCAAAACAGTATCACTCAAGAGTTTTTCGTACCGTTTAATCGCTAAAAACCCACTGTTTTCAACGGTTTTCTGCGACAGAAATACATTGTTACTCTATTCGAGCTCTCATCGTTCCAGGGAGGTTTACTTGTGATATCATACAGTACCCTGTTAACTCCCCTGACCTCATTGATTATCCTGCTTACTACCTTCTGAAGTACTGCCCAAGGGATCTCGCTGGCTTCGGCTGTCATGAAGTCCGTTGTGTCTACTGCTCTAAGTGCAATGGCATAGTCGTAGGTTCTTTCATCACCCATTACGCCTACTGAACGCATATTGGTGAGGGCCGCAAAATACTGTCCTATAGACTTGTCAAGGCCTGCATTGGCTATCTCTTCTCTGTAGATTGCATCTGCATCCTGAACTATCTTAACCTTCTCTGCTGTTACCTCTCCTATTATTCTTATACCAAGGCCTGGGCCTGGGAATGGCTGGCGGAATACAAGGCGCTCAGGTATGCCAAGTTCAAGGCCTACCTTTCTTACCTCATCCTTGAAAAGATTACGAAGCGGCTCAATAATTTCCTTAAAAGTCCACATAGTCAGGAAGTCCGCCTACATTGTGGTGAGACTTGATGACTACAGACTCACCGCCTACACCGCTTTCTACTACATCAGGATAGATGGTTCCCTGCACGAGATAATCAACTGTTCCGATTTTCTTAGCCTCTTCTTCAAATACTCGGATGAACTCCTCACCTATTATCTTACGCTTGGTCTCAGGCTCAGTAACTCCTGCAAGCTTATCGTAGAATCTCTGCTGTGCATTTACTCTTATAAAGTTCAGCTCATAGCTGCCACTTGGGCCAAATACAGCCTCTACCTCATCTCCTTCATTTTTACGAAGTAAGCCATGGTCTACAAATACGCAGGTAAGCTGCTTTCCTACCGCCTTTGATAGAAGAACTGCAGCAACAGATGAATCAACGCCACCTGATAGTGCACAAAGCACCTTTCCGTCTCCAACTCTTTCTTTGATTTCCTTTACACTGTTTTCCACAAATGCAGACATCTTCCAGTCGCCGATACAGCCACAGATATTATGAACGAAGTTAGAAAGCATTTCTTTGCCGTACTCCGTATGGAGAACTTCAGGGTGGAACTGGATACCATAAAGCCCTGCTTCTACATTTTCAATGGCTGCATTGGCTGTAGATGCAGTGTGGGCAATAGACTTGAATCCATCTCCAAGCTTTGAAATATAGTCAAAATGACTCATCCACACTATCGACTTCTCAGGGATTCCTGCAAAAAGCTTTGAAGAAGTGTCAAAGAAGGTCTCTGTCTTTCCATATTCTCTATGCTCTGCCTTTTCAACCTTACCACCAAGCACATGGCTCATAAGCTGAGCACCATAGCAAAGACCAAGCACAGGGATACCAAGCTTAAATAACTCCTCTCCACAGGTAGTGCATTTTTCCTCGTATACACTGCTAGGGCCTCCTGTAAGTATGATACCCTTTAGGGTTCATTTCCTTTATCTTAGATAATTCTGTCTTGTAAGAATATATTTCACAATAAACATTGGCTTCACGCACTCTTCTTGCAACCAGCTGGTTGTACTGTCCGCCAAAATCAATTACTACAACTAATTCTTTTTTCACTTATGGCTCCTTTTCGAGGTAGTTATTAAAATCTATAAAAAATATAACATAAAAACCCTACATTATTCAATGTAATAAAGCAAATACCTATGATGATTAATTAACTTGTCTTATCATCTTAATTACATACAAATCCACAAGCAACATATCCGGTGCCTTACATATAAGCACTAATATATTAGCTTATGGATTATTTTTATTTCTCCGCCCTATTATTTTACCGCTTGCATACCTGTTCTTCTATACAATTAAGTCTAATTTAAGTGTAACTTTTTACACTCATTATTTCTTGTAATAAGCATTAATGAAAATTCCCAATTCAAATCACAGTTATACCGCAAATTATGCATCCTTTAAGAGGCCTTGTAACCAAGGTAAGCCTCGTAAATATCAGCCTTGTACTTATCTCCCAAAAGTGCATGTCATATTCATAACCGCCACACCTGAGTCTATAACCTCCATATTGTAGCGTAGCGCTATGTAGGCGATGGTTCCGCCACCGCCCCTGGTCTACCTTGCCAAGTTCCGCGGTCTGGAAGGTAACATTGTTGTCCTTCATTATCTTTCTGATGGCGATATGATACTCAGCAGAAGCCCTCGTTGCTACCGCTCTTACCACGAGCCTGTATATTTGTTAAATACAATACCTTTACCAAAATAAGCCGTATTCTTCTTCTCATTTACTCCGGGTAGTTTGGATCAAAGTACTTACTCCCATCTGATGAAAGCATGCAGTGAGTTTGCAAGCTCTTCTAAGATCAAGCTCGTTGTACTCTCCACAAGATTCATAATGACCTCAGCCACTACATTTTCAAAGAATCTTGATTCCATACCTGTGGCACCTACGCTGCCTATTTCTTCTTTGTCTACAAGAAGGCAGCAGGCTGTCTTAGAAGGTGCAGGTGCATCAAGAATAGCTTTAAGAGAAGTATAAGCACATACCCTGTCATCCTGTCCATAGCCCATTATCATACTGCTGTCAAGGCCGTAGTGCTTAGCCTTTCCTGCAGGAACTATTTCAAGGTCTGCGGAAATAAAATCCTCTTCTTCTATTCCGTACTTGTCCTTTAATATCTTAAGAATATTAGCTTTTACAGCCTCTTTTTCTTCTCCCTTAAGAGGCATGCTTCCAAGCATTACATTGAGGTCTTCTCCCTCAACCACCTTGGACGCTGTCTTTTGCATCTGGTCAGCAGAAAGATGGATGAGCAAGTCTGTAATACCAATAACAGGACCTTCTTCTTCCTCACCGATACAGATATTTACGGTTTTTCCATCTTCCTTTACAACTACGCCGTGAATTGCAAGAGGAAGTGTTACCCACTGATATTTCTTGATTCCGCCGTAATAATGTGTATCAAGCATTGCAATTTCAGTATCCTCATAAAGAGGTACCTGCTTGGCATCTATTCTAGGTGAGTCTATATGGGCACAGAGGATATTAAGGCCCTCCGCCATAGGCTTCTTGCCGATAACAAAGAGTGCAATTGCCCTACCCATATTTGACATATAGACCTTGTCGCCTGCTTTTAACTTTTTCTTCTTTCCAATGAAGTCAGCAAGATTCTTATATCCTGCTTTTTCTGCCTGTCTGATTGACTCATCCACACATTCTCTCTCTGTTTTGCAATCAGAGATGAACTGTCTGTATGTCTCACTAAGTGCAAAGCAGGCGTCAAGTGCCTTCTTATCGTACTTTTCCCATGCGCTCTGCCTTATCTCCTTAGCCTTCTTCTCTGCCTTCTTATCCGTCTTCTTATCCGTCTTCTTTTCTGCCTTCTTTACTGCCATTTTGTCTCCTTTCAATCCTCTTATATTAACCCAAAGGCTGGATTTTACACCTTTTCTTTCAATTTTGCTCCCATAGCCTTTTAGGGCTATGCCATTAATCCATCTTGCAATTATCCCTAAAATATGCTATATTGTTGGAGAAGAGAGTACCTGTGAACAGGTTTACTCCCTAAGAGTTGGTGCTGATGTCCCTAAGGATGCACCTATCTTGTATGTCGGACAAGATAAAATCTTACTTTTTCTTAAGGTAAGTAAGAATGTTTATAAGCAGAACTCCGAAGGACATCAGCAGTGCTAATATCCCCGGAAAAATCATAACGATTTCATAATCTGTCATACACATCCCTCCCTTCGTATAGTTATACTTAGGGAGTTTTTATTTTGCACAGATACTCTCAAGGAATATTCTACCACTCTGTTTTCATTCTTTCAACACGGTTTTATTCAAATATAATATTAACTTGAATTTCTATAAATAAAAAGGACTGTGCTTTCACACAGACTATCAGACATCTATGTACAACAAGAAAATCTTTCGTACAACATAAAAAGACCGCTATTTCTAGCGGTCCCTGATTATTATGCATAACTTAGTATTATCTAAGCAATGAAAGAACACCCTGAGTAGACTGGTTAGCCTGTGCAAGCATTGACTGTCCTGCCTGAGCAAGAATGTTATTCTTACCAAGTTAACCATTTCTGTAGAACATCTGTATCACGGATACGTGACTCAGCTGACTGTGTATTCTCAGATACGTTGTCAAGGTTGAGTACTGTATGCTCAAGACGGTTCTGAAGAGCACCAAGGTCTGATCTCTGATCAGAAACAACTTTAATTGCTCCTTGGAATGCCTCGATAGCAGACTCTGCTCCATCCTGAGTTGTAAGATCCTGATCAGCTACACCAATTGTAGCTGCATCCATGTTACCGATGCTGATTTCAATTGTCTGATCCTTAAGAGCACCTACGTGGATCTTCTTGTCAGTAAACTCACCATCGAGAAGGTTCTGTGTATTGAACGCTGTTGTATCTTTGATACGGTCAATTTCAGATGTAGAGCTGTTACTTCCTTCTGGATTGCGCCTCTGTCGTCCTCGAGTATTGGTATCGTTCGTCGCCTGAACTGCGAGCTCATTCATTCTCTGAAGTATAGAGTGTGTCTCGTTAAGAGCACCTTCTGCTACTGGATAAGTGATATACCATCCTGTGCGTTAGCTGAAGATCTGTTAAGACCTCTAACCTGGCTTCTCATCTTCTCAGATATTGAAAGACCTGCTGCATCATCTGCTGCTCTGTTGATCTTGTAACCTGATGAAAGCTTCTCTGAAGACTTTGCCTGTAATGAGCTTGTGATACCAACTGTCTGTTTGAGTTCATTGCTGTAAGATTGTGCTGTACTACCATAATAATTTTCCTCCTTGAATTAACTATCGGCTTCCTTGCCGCTATTTTTGTTATTTTGTAAGTGAGGCTTCAACTAGGCTCCGGCCGTAAGCTCTGTATTCTCTTCCTCACATAATATATATCGGCGGTGGAATCCAAAAACTTAATAGATAACAATATTTTTAAAAATATTTGTAAAAATCCTTTTACTGCAATAAATCATCTATTATTCTATACTTTTTATTGGGGTGTTTCAGCATTTGTGAATACCCTTCTTTTATAATTCTAACATGTCAGTTACAATTCTTGCAATATGCTATTTAAAAATTTCTAAAATTTCATGTTTGTAACCAAAATGTAACATAAAAAGTGTGTGCTCTCATACACTTCTGCGTGCAGCAACGGTGCCGTAAAAGGCAAATTCCCCTCATGAGCTGTGCATCCCTCGGAGAGTTTTTGTTTGACAGGTACTTTTCGGAGAAATTTCCTGTCAAATAAAAAAGACCGCTATCTCTAGTGACCTTTCTCGTATATGCGTACCTTAAGATTATCTAAGCAATGAAAGTACACCCTGTGTAGACTGGTTAGCCTGTGCAAGCATTGACTGTCCTGCCTGAGCAAGAATGTTATTCTTACTGAAGTTAACCATTTCTGTAGGAACATCTGCTATCACGGATACGTGACTCAGTCGCCTGTGTATTCTCAGATACGTTGTCAAGGTTGAGTACCTGTATGCTCAAGACGGTTCTGAAGAGCACCAGGTCTGATCTCGATCAGAAACAACTTTAATTGCTCCCTGGAATGCCTCGATAGCAGACTCTGCTCCATCCCTGAGTTGTAAGATCCTGATCAGTCGCACCAATTGTAGCTGCATCCATCACTACCGATGCTGATTTCAATTGTCTGATCCTTAGAGCACCTACGGATCTTCTCTGTCAGTAAACTCACCATCGAGAAGGTTCTGTGTATTGAACGCTGTTGTATCTTTGATACGGTCAATTTCAGATGTAGAGCTGTCACTTCCTTCTGGATTGCGCCTCTGTCGTCCTCAGTATTGGTATCGTTCGGCGCCTGAACTGCGAGCTCGTTCATTCTCTCGAAGTATAGAGTGTGTCTCATTAAGAGCACCTTCTGCTACCTGGATAAGTGATATACCATCCTGTGCGTTAGCTGAAGATCTGTTAAGACCTCTAACCCGGCTTCTCATCTTCTAGATATTGAAAGACCTGTCGCATCATCTGTCGCTCTGTTGATCTTGTAACCTGATGAAAGCTTCTCTGAAGACTTTGCCTGTAATGAGCTTGTGATACCAAGCTGTCTGTTTGAGTTCATTGCTGTAAGATTGTGCTGTACTACCATAATAATTTTCCTCCTTGAATTTGTATTCAGCTCCTTGCTGAATAGTTAATATAATATAGTTATAAAACTTTTTGGCTCTCTTTAAGGCCGTACACTCCTTTGGATTAGCCTTTTAAGTTTTTACCTTCACAATATATATCGACATCGTTTTCAAAAACTTTAGTATTTTTATAATTATGTCCACGAAATATGTTGTGCCATCCACGCTACCGTTCATATTGCTGTAGTATTTTTGTGACTGCATTGCTGTTTAGGTTATAGCTTCGAATCTTGTCCTTACCTTTTAGAAACCTTAAAATCGAACTTAATCTGGTTTCTTCTTTCGGAAGCTTCTATCTCCCACTCCCTTATCCACAAGTGTTCTGATTGAATTCTGAAGCTTCTCATCTTATCTCTATAGGCCTCAGGATTCTCCTCAATCATTTCCCTTTACTCTGTTATAAGTAAGTTCAAAGCCTTCATCAAGCTTTATTTATCTCTTCAATCAACTCACTGTTTATAAGATTGTCAAGTTCTCTTCATCAAATTCCTCTTTTGCTAAGCAGGGTTTCTGTGCCTTTGTAAGTTCAAGCACCTCTTCAAGTTTCTTTTCCTTCTTAACCAGAGAATCAGTCATAAGTTCTAAGTAATTTCCCACTTCTGTATTCATTATGAATTCTTTCTGCCTTCATTACTTCCCTACCCATACATCCCTCATTCCTCTTATATCCTCAAGGGCTTCATTGCTTTATCCGCATCCTTTTCTGATGTTAGCCATCAGCAGGTTTCTTAATATGCGCTGGTAAATGATATCAAAATCCTTAGCTACCTTATATTTGAAGTCCAGGTTCCTTGAAGCTCCCATATAATGTTCTGCGCTTTAATCAGGTTATTGTTTGCCTTCTAAGTTCTTTCTCCTCAATACCGGCCATTGCTCGGTTGCAAAACTGATAGCTCCATTGTAGAGCATAAGTGTAAGTTCAGCAGGCGTAGCTGTATTTATTGATGCTCCCTGATAAAGACTAGTCGCGTTTTGTCATCGTACTCCCTCCAAATGTATGTCTGTTACTAATTACAAAGTATATATCGGATAAAGCAAACTTTACTTTAGATGCTTTTAAAAAATTTAATTTGCGAAATAATATTTTACCATTTGTGTTTTTATATATTAAAATCACGAATACGAATATAACCATTTACTCACAGTGGTCTTCGCCCTCTTTGCATTCAAAAAGAGATACCATAATCATGATATCTCTTCGTAACTTTTTATTATCTTCCAAGCATACTCAAAGCTTACTGCTCTGAGCATTCAGGTGGCCATAGTTTTTCCATAGCGACGAACTGCTTGTAGTACTTGTCTTCTCATCTTATTTAGCTTGTCTTCAAGTGTGGTATATTCTTTCTTGTATGTAGTAGAAAGCTGTACCATCTCTTTATCAGTTGTAGAAGGTCATAGCAGATGAAAGGCTGGTACCCTTCATTGCATCTGTCATCTTATCATAAAGATTTTTCATTATTCCCTGAAGAGCCTCTGCTGTTTCAAGCTGGATTCTCTGTGAGAGCCTTCTTTAGCTTGTCTTCCTTTGCAGAATATACTCCGTCCCTCAGAATCTCCAAATATATGAAGCAGTCCCTTTCTTTTATATAATCAGAGAGGTCATAACTCCAAAGCTTGCGAGGTTGTACTTGGTTCCGCCTTCGCCGTTTGAATCAACTCCAACCTTTACTGAGGTCTGCATAGCTTCCCTCATACCATTGAGTACATTGCCAAGCTTCTCATCTCTTCTAAGAAGGGAATCCTTTATCTTCTTTTTCCCAGTTCTCAACATCCTTTTCAGACATCGTCCTTCTTCTGGTCAGCTGTAAGAGGAGAATATCCTCTGAAGAGCCTGCATAGTAGAGCTCATTCATCTCTTTTAAGAGAGAATTATACTCTTTAATAAAAAGCCCTTGCAGTTGTTATATACTGAGTCTACGTCAGTAGCACTTACTGAAACACTCTTTCCAGCATCACCCAAGTCATAGTCAGCAGTAGTTCTGACACGGTTATATTAAGACCGTTAATGGTGTTGGGTGTTTGTAGCTGTCTCGTACTCAGTACCGTCTACCCTAAAGATAGCATTCTTTGCATCTAGCTTTGGTAACTCCTGAACCTGAAAGACCGAGTTTTTCAAGTCCACTTGTCAGGCTCACATCGTTTTTAGACTCCTTAATCTCAAAAGCATCAGCTAGCAGCTCTCTTTTGAAGATAAGTAAATTCTCTGCTCTTGGTATCAAGACTTGCATTACATACCAGCCTTAGTCTGCATTAAGAAGTCTCCAACTGTGGTATCACCGTTTACCTCTAAGGTATGCTCCTTGTCGCCTACCTTGAATATAATCTCCTCACCAAGCTCGAATCCATTGTCTGTAAGCACTGAATCCCTTTACTGAAATCTTCAATATCTGTTACCTTTGCACCGGTTACGCTCTGGGATGTAGCCACCTGCTTAACCTGTATCTTATGTGCTCCGTCAGAAGCAGATGGTTCACCGGTAACCTTAACTACACCTTCATTTGTGCTTGAAGTCTTCTTAGTTGTATGACACTTGAGAATCTAAGCGCAGATATCTTATTGGTATAAAGAGAATAAAGCTTGGTATTAGCTCTTTCCACTTTTTCCTGTTTCCATTCAAGCTTGGTCTTCTTTCCCTCAACCTTGTTTAACCTGGTTCTCTGCGCATCCACTGAGTCTTCTGATCATAGCATCAGTATCCAGTGCCAGAGTTAATTCCTAAGTCTTATTGGCATATCAATTTCCTCCTTACCTTTTTCGTCAACAACTATACCCTGCCAAACTGCTGTATTCTCTCAAGTATACAGCATTGTGTTTATCAGGCGGAATCTCTTTGATTAGTTCTCTGGTTATCTCATCCTATACCTTTATGGAAATCTTCCCAGTTTCCTTGTTATACGAAAAGGCTAACCTTCTGTAACCGTTTGACTGCTTAATCCTCTCATTCCTGGTCAATTGCGCTCTTTATGCGGTTCTCATCTTCTGAGTCCGCAATCCCGTTTCTCGTTGTCACGTCTGTCCAACATCAACCGTTCTTGGCACGACCGGTAATAGCTACGTCGATGTCAAATTTAGTCTCTCTCCACTTTTGCGGGTAGCTAATATTGCCGTTTGAGTCGATGCCAGACTGACTTACAGCATTAGGCATCACTTTCAAGACTCATTTGTTCACTCCATGAAGCTCAAATCATACAATCCTTTTGATGTTGAAATAGTTTTCGAACATAGAACACGCTCTATAAGTCTTATCGGCGTATCAGGAGTAAACTTAACCCCTCCTGTATTTTATTCGAAAATTTTGTTTATATCCTTCATACCCTTCTCTGAAGCATGCGAAGCCTCTCTATTAGACTCCTGTATCTGCTCGAACAGTTCTTTTTCTATATATCGAACGCTCTTAGGGCCTTGATGCCGACTTTTACCTGTTCTCCCTTTACTCAAGGATGGTAAGCTCAATGTCATTTCCGATAATGACACTTTCACGGGTTTCTTGATAAAGCTAACATTCTATTCCTCCTCTACTTATTTTTCTCTGCCTTCATTTTCTGAACTGATTCGTAGATGCTAAACTTAATAGGATAGTCCTCGTTATTTACTATAACCTGTATTCCCTTGCGGTTTACAGGATTGATAAATATAGGAGCCCTGAAGTTAGCAGTTGTCTTGCTAGGGTCCTCACTTGGAATAGTAATAGTTAAAAATGTAACAAGCTCTTCATCCTTAAATTCTCCGAGTGGCTTAAGGCTCATCTTCAACAACAGGCTCATATCTGCAGTAACTGTATATGGGTTGATTACAGGAAGAGAAACTCTGCCATATCAAGTGACTGGAACCAGGAAATAGAGCCCTCGGAACCCTTTTTCAATGTCATAAATAAGTGTCCAGCGTTTCATATCCTCGAAGCCCATAATCCCGTTGTCAAATGTAGGATTTTCTCATCTTCGATATCAACTTCTCCAAAAATCTTGTCTTTACAAAGCATCGTTTTCCACCTCTTTCATTTAGGTTATATTGTTAATGTTTATCTTAAAAAGTCCAATAATGAATTCTGCACTACCTTTTGCACCCTGCCTGAAGAGATGCATTGTATATTACATTCTGTGCATTAAAGTTAATAATAGTCTCAGCAAGATCCGCATTCTCATTATTTGACATAAGGTCGGTAAAATCACAGTTTGACCGGAAAGTCTCTCTTCCGTAAGGTCAGTCTTGCATCGCGACTTACCAAGGTCTGCAATAGCCTTATTTACTACATCCTGATAACTCTTATACTACTAATGACTTAGAAAATCTCTCCTGCATAACCTTTTTCTTAAGGTAAGCTCTGTGTTCATTGCCTCCTTGTCGCTTAAGGCTTGCGAGGTCATTCTCGTCTGTAGTATTGCCTATTACCTTGTCTACTCTTTGATTTCTTTCTACCAGATTCACATCCTCAATGCTTGTAAGAATTCCGTCAAGTCTCTGCCAAGGTCCTGAGTAAGTGCATCCTTTTGCCTGAGTATTTATCTGAAGCCTCTGGTTGAAAACTTACCTCGTACTCTATATCCTGGTCTTCCTTTTTGTAGTTGATTATCTTACTTTCATCTTCTGTGAGATTACCGTCTGCATCAAAAGGAGTAGCTAGTGTAGTCAAAATAGTGTTCAGGACGAACATCGCCAGTCTGGAATTCAGTTTTATTATACACTACATTGAAGCTTTTTACACTCTTTAAGATTTTCATAGCTTCATCAGAAAGAATGAGCTCTCCTGTGCAGCTATGAACTTGCTCCTGTCTCAGGCTTTTCATAAGCTTTTGAATCTTTTAGAGGTGAGCCTCTCCTTTCATTTGTAGACGTTATATCAATGCTATCCTCATTTCCATCGGCATCCTTCACTGTAAAGCTTTGGAAAATCATCTGAGGTGACGTCAAGGTTCTTGTATGAAAAGCCTTATGTAATTTACCGCCATATTCTCTGCGTGTTCAGTGAAATCATTAGCTCACGCGCTCCTCATAGTCCTCAAGGAGAAGCAGCCGTAAGTCCTAAGGTTGTTTTTGATGGATGTCTTATCAAACTCTTCAGTAATTGTATACTGCTTGCTCTTATCATTTTCTCAAAGTATGTAGGCTTGTATCCGTCTTATACCCCGTAAACACATATCTTCCGGCGTAGTTAGCATCTCCTTCTTGGTATACCTGCTGTCTGTACTGCGCCATTGTCTTATTATACTTGCACGGTTCTCAGCGGTAGGCTGTCCTGGGAGCCCTGAGTGGCAAGGCGCATGAAGTGTCCTGCAGATGTCTGTCACCTGAGTAAGCGCACTTTCAGTTACCTCAGCCAGCTCTTTGCATCCGGAACATTCTTCTTATAATACCGCCTTATCTCAGTAAGATTGTTACGAGCTTTCAGTGCCTGACTGCCACAACCGGATCATCAGAAGGACGCTGTATCTTCTTTCCTGTCTGATACTGTTCTCTATACCCATAAGATTGAGCTTGTTAGTATTTATATTAGCCAGAGTATTGTTGGTCATTATCTGCTGGTAACTCTCATCATAGCCTTAAGTCTTTCTATATCCTATCACTTTGAAATTAAACTGCCATGTTCATTAATCAGCTTATTATATATTTCGTCTCATTACTGTAATTACTTTAGCAGAAAGATTATAACACTTTCTAAATTTAACCAAATCCATAGCTTCTTCATCACTGCTCAACGCCGGAAATAGAGAGCCTTTGGTTTATTATTGCTTTAACCATCATATCCTGATTTTTGCAAATGTTTGCTGTCTGCGCTCTACACCCTATACTTCAGATGTAAGTGACTGGTAGAATTCCTCAGGCTTTACCTATGATCAAACATGGTTCTATCCCTCTGAAGGCCTTCAAGTTTCTTCATTAGATCTGTATTCTCATACCCTCAGATATCGTGCTTGGTGCGGCAATAAGGCTTAGGGATTCTCATAATGTCCTTGTTACGGAATAATTATGGGCAACCAGTCTGTGTATGTCTCGTCATCTGATGAAAACTCTGTTATCTCATTGCTGTCTTCATCCTCAGTTCCAGGCACCTTGAACTTGCTAGTTCACCTGTGGTCTTGTCAATACCATTAAAGAAGTCTTCTCCTGATTGCCGTCAAGGTCCACGCCTGTCTTATGTAGCCTCATTAAATTCTTTGAAAACTTTCTTACAAAAGGTATTTAACTCGATCCATATATAAAGGAATTCCTTTAAAATTAACCTGCTCTGCCTATCTTTACACCACCTTTGAGTCCTCAGCTTATGTCCTTAGTGATAGGCTTATCTTCCTTTAGCTTAAAATGTATGTTATATTTATCTTTTTCCTGTGTCTTCGTCTTTTCAATCTTCACGTCAAAGCCTGTATATTCATACTCTTCTGTCGCTAACTGTATACGTCCTCTAGGGAGGGAAAGTTCATTTCTCGATGCTGTTGATACTGGTGTCTTCAAGAGTAATCTCTATCGCCCTCTGCAGCTTTCTTTTACGTGACATCTAAGAGACGCCATATTGTTGCCGTCACGCATTTCAGAGGGCACCCGCTTACCGCCCAGGTGGCTGTTGTGTGCACTAAATCTCTGACCGTCTGACCCAGGTCACATCATACAGACCTCTACGTCATTCTATTGCTACATATAACTCTTGGCACTACATCAAGCTTGTTGGCTCTGTGAGTTATTTACAAGATAACCGCCATTTATCTTAACTGTATAATGAGTAACTCCCGCAAGCTTTCCATCAAGAGCCTCACCTATTTTCTCCTCCTTAACACTTACGCTTGTAAGCTCAGAAAGTTTGTCCACAAGGAGGTTTCTCTGGTCACGAAGGTCGCTTTGCAAAGCCTCGCTTACTCTCTACCATGTTTATCTGCTTGGTAAGCGTTGCAATCTGGTCTCCGTATGAGTTAATGGTATCTACAGTATTTTTAATAGCAAAAGTTAACTTCATTCTGAGTGTTTTTAAGTTCTCAGATACATTGTTAAAATATTCGGTAAGTGCATGAGGCTCTGGTTTTACCATCTGCGCCCTTGCAGACTTACTTGTAGGATTTTTCAACCTCTGACATACCATTGAATAGATTCTTAAAGTTGGTATTAAAGCCACCTTCCCTTTATTTCATTTAAGAAATTTTTGGATGTTGTTTAAGTAATGAACCTTGCTCATATTCTCCGTTAACCGTATTGGCAGAGCGGTATTTTAAGTCATAATACTCATCTCTTACCCTAGCGAAATCTTTATCAGCAGTAACACTCTCCTACCATACCATAGCGCTGTGCGATGGCAATAGGATCCTCGCCTGACGGTTAACCTGCGGCTGTATCCTTCTGTCCTTGTGTTAGTTATATTGTGCGCAGTTGTATTGAGCGCACCTGATAGGTATGAAGTCCTGACGTACCCTATATCCAATCCAAAAATGTTGATGGTATATATATCTCCTATTTGTTCACGAATAGGCCTCAACCAAGTCTGGTTACAACGTGCTCAAGCATCTCATCTATAACAAGTAATATACCTGGATCTTTGCATTAAAGGCCTGTTGAAATTTAATCATATGTGTAAGCTCTTCATCTGAAGAGTTCCAAGCACCTCGTCTGCCTCTAGGTTTATCGACACTCTGGGTTGGCTTCTGCTCTTAGCCAGCTTTAAGGGTGTGGCCTGTATTGACTACCTCAGAAGTAAAAAGCTGTATAATACTCCATAAAAAGTATTCTTAGTAAGTGTATTTGGATTTAATACAAATTTTTCATCCCATACTTTGTTTAGCTGCTATATCCATACTATAATCGCCTGTGTTGGTGTTATAGCTTAAAGGTATGAGAGAAACATTTTCCCTTATCTGCTTATTTACCTCAATTTCTCCCATTGAGAACATCGAGTACTTAGAGCCCTCATAGTTTGGATCATAGTCCTCACTGTTGTAGAGCATTACCTTCTTGCCGTCCATCTCCACATCAAGCTCTTTATAACGAGGCGTGCTCTTTCTATCAAAGAGTGCATTACCCGGTGTTTTAGTTTTATCTGCACTCACCGGTGCATTCTTAACATCGAGGATGGATACCTTGTACCTTCCTCGCAGGATTGCCTAGGGCATCTTTCTCCTCTATCTTATAGTCTTCGAGGTCTGAAATATCGATATTAGGAATTTCATCACCCTCAAGTACCTTGCCCTCTGAATTCTTCCACACCGGAACTCCTCCGTCTGTCCAGGTTGCAGTAAGGTTAGGTGCAAGTATGTCATTTATCATAGGTAGTAAGACCGTGGATTAACTGGTCAAACTGAGCCTCTGTATTGGTTAAAAGAGAAGGCGCTACTGTATTATTGTAGTTAACCTTTGCCTGCTCAAAGGCTCTCATCGCACTTATATAATGCTCGTCATCTTCGCCCTCTTCATAGTCCTCAGGCTTTGGCTGTACAGGAATGTCTCTATATCTTCCCTGCCTGCCCTGTGCAAGAAGGTCTTAAGTGAGCCTATCTGTATCTGCTGCTTTGATGTTGGAGGGAAGTCAAAGTTAAATACTTCTCTTGGTTCCTTATCATCATTTATATCAAAGTTCCATACAGGAGGTGTAATTTAGTTCATCATCGGTAGTCTTAAGGCCTATCTCATTTACCTCCCGAATTCGGTTACAAAACTGTGTTCCTCTACTGTAACAAGTACAGAGCCATCTTTGACTTCTTTTTGTAGCTAACCTTCACGTAGCTTCCAAGTTCATCAAGCAGCTTGTTTCTCTCATCTCTGTAGTCGTTTGCTGACTGACCGATGACCTCTTCCTTGCGGACTTCATCATTTATCTGGTCAAGCCTTACTCCAATCTCATTGATACGCTTCACGTTGCTTTCTATCTTAAGATTGATATCCTGTCTTAGGGCTTTTTAAGCTGAGTAGTAATGGTATGACAACGCTCGATAAAAAGTTCGCTGTCTCAACCAAAGAAGTTCTTTACGACCACGCCTCAGGCTCTTTCTGAAGTTCCTGAACCGATTTAGAGGTCTTGCATCGAGCTCTGGAAGGTAGTACTTGCAGTTCGCCAAAAGATTCTCTACTTCTGTCACAATTTCTGCCTGTGCATTGTAGAATCCTGTCTTCCTCTCTCTTCTAAAAGAATCATCTAAGAATCTGTCTCTTAGCTGTCTGATTTTCGTCTACGATAGAGCCATATGACCGGTCTGGTCCATGTATCTAAGTGTTGCTGTCTCTCTCGTATTCCTTATCAACAGTAAGCACCTGCTAGCGTACATAGCCCTTAGTATCAACGTTGGTTAGTTGTGTGCAGTCGCGTTAAGCGAATTCTGGCGAGTTAAGACCCGAAACTCCCACGCCAAGCTTGTCATTAAACTCATTATATCTCCTGCTGTAATTAACTCTTAGCATCAAACATCCCGCTTTTTCACCCTGAAGTTTCTACTTCGAGGATGTATTATACTGTCCTACTCCCGGAGAGGTCCTGATGCTCTGACGCAGATTCATATCAAAATCAATCATTTTCGAGCGACTGCTGTTTATAGCATCTGATTTCTCTCATTAGCATAGCTAGAAGGCTAATAGTGCTTTTTGCTTATCGTGTATCACCCTAAGCTCCTGGCGCCTCTTTCCTGCCCTCTTATCAGATTTTTAATGATGGAAAGGAAGTTTAGTTCACTTTCCTTCTTATTCATAACTACGCCTATATTACTGAATGACCTCCTGTCTTTTCTTTTTCCAGTTTGCTGATTCTGCTCACTAAAAGCCTGCTTCTTCCTCAGTAATGCTGGTAAAGACTGAGGTCATTTTTCAATTATTCGGGTCTCAGCGAGAGGAAATGATTTCACTGTAAATCCTTTCCTTCGCCCTAGGACCATGATTAGTTCTTCAATTAGCTCGCCATAGTTCCTCCGATTATTTATTTGCCATCTTCTATTCTAAAAACGTCCCTCTAGAAGTTTTATCAGCTATATCTCTTGCAGAAACAGAGTAAGTACTGTTCTCAATTGCAGACTTGCTGTGCAACCTTGTCAGTACGGACATCAGAAGCAGAATTCACTCGCTGTCCTTGCTACCTGAAATGTCTTAGATGCATCAGAGATTTCAACTGTGTCACTGCCTCTCAGTCTTAGCTACGGCCTCAGGCTTTCTTGCCTCTGCCAACATTGTAAGCGTTTGAAATCTGTCCAAAATTATCTACCTCATACTAGTCACCTTCCATTAATCTGTTTTTGGTTTGGATATAAATTAACTGATAAATAAATCTCCTAACCAAGTTCAATTAGTATCTCTGATTTATTTATCGGCAAAAATATCATTACTTTAGTCTTTTCTTTTAAAAATCACAAAAATGAAAAATACTTTGTTTTTGCCAAGACCCGGATAATCCAGGTAGCAAAAATAATCAGCAGGTGTTTCAGCCCTTCTTATAAGTTTAACTCCCCTGCCTCTGTCCTTAAAAAGCTCTGCTGATCTGAGCCTTCCATTGTGAGTTGTAGCCCATTGCAAATCCGTGGGCTCCTGTATCGTGGATGACCAGATAGTCTTCCATATCAATATGAGGAAGCATCCTGTCTCACAGCAAACTTGTCATTGTTCTCACACAGAGACCCGGTCACATCATACTTAAACTCTTCCTTCTCATCTTCCTTACTAAAGCACCGTTATATGATGATAAGCCCTAGCTACATAGCCGGCCTCATAAGGTTGGCGACACAGGCTATCTACACTCTATACTCTTTGTAGATATGCTTCGTGTATTGCCTAGTTACAAGATGTCCGTATGGAGCAAGCATAAATCTACCAAGCTCAGTGAATATGCTCACATCTCCCATTCCATTTGGCAACTCAGGATTTCTTCAGAGGCTTTTTACTCCTCACCTATATAACAAAGATATCATTTGTCCTGTTCAGGTCTGTAAGGGCACTCCTACCTCCGATAGATTATAAAGCCAATATGAACATCACATTTTTCCTAAGCTCTACAGCCAGCTTAAAAAGCTCTGTACAAGCATAGGATATAGTCATTGGTTACTGTGTTATCATAGGAATGAATGTATGCCAAATTCCTTTACACTCAAGCTCTTTAAGACGATAAATGCCTCAAACATCTGTGCTTTGGTCATACCATACTTATGCGTCGTGGGGTTATCCATAATGTCGTGCTTACCTAAATACTCCGCCCGGATTGTAACGGCGGCTTATTTTTCTCAGGTATGCCTGCACAGTCCTTTAAGAAGTCTATGTGTTATATCGTCAAGATTGATGATAGCTCAAGCTCTCTGCCTTTTTACATATTCTTCTGCGTGGGTAACATTTGGACGAAAATGATGATATTTTCTCCTGTTATTCCACAGGCTCACTCATCATAAGTTTGCAAGAGATGATCAATCTGTTCCATGCCTCATCTTTTAGAATATCTAAAATATATGATTAGAGTAGCCTTTACTGCAAAATATTCCTTAAAGCCCTTATTCCAGCTAAAAGCTTTTGATTTCTGCATTTTCCCCTAACCTTTTCATCATAGATGTGGAAAAGGAGTGGGTAGGTCTTTACTTTTCCTTTTACTCATCTAAGGTTATAAATGGTATCTCATAAACTCCATATCAGTATACTTTGCATACAATATCCATATGATATTATAACAAATAGACTTTCTGTCAATCTTTCTCATACAGCCTCTCCTTCTTTTCCTCAGTAGTTGATATAAACACTAATACACAGCCCTACGACTGAAATTATGGAACCTACCACAGAAAGCATTCCGTTTGTACCAAGAATATCTATAAAAGGCTCCACCAGAAGAGTAGCTACTATTCCAGGGTGTTTGACATAGTCATATAAGCCTGTCCCTTAACTCCCATCGCATCTCTCAGCATGGTTTGCATAGACCGTGCTAGCAATCCTAAAGGTCATAGCCAACAACTAGAGGCCTGTACAAAGTAAAGACTCATCACATTAGCGCTAATAGAGTGAAAAATTATCTTAAGCATAATGCCGACTACCAACCCTTACCCAGGTGCTGCTGTCTCTTTGTGACAGAGAGTGCATCAAACATAATAGGTATTTCAAGATTTCTAGCTAAGTGACATACACCCATATCTGGCATGAGTTTCCACCCTTTAGCATCAACAACTGACATAAAAATGACATAGTTTATGCCCCACTAGTGCCAAACAGCTCCCTACTAAGAATATAGCAAGTTTTAGGGTACTACTAGAAAGGCTTCTGTCTCACAGGTCCTCTCCTACAGATTCCTGATGCCTTTTGCTTTTCTAAAAGGAAAGAAATAGCACGTGCAAGCAGAATAGATGCCGATATCATGGTAGCAATAGGAACCGCTTAGGTCATCATCTTTTACAAAGGCTCCATCGAGTTCACAAGTACTGCATAAAGCGAGGGAAGCTGTTCCTCTGGCAACCTGATTACTCTTCCTGGTTCATCATTTTCTCATGCTAGAGAGTTGGTAAGAGCACCATTAACTGATGATAGCGATAATGCGCCAAATACTATGCCTGCCACTAAGAAGAGATGGCTGCCCGAGCGCCAGAAAGCACCCCCGCCAAAACAAGTTGCAGCCCGCAAATCATCGTAAGCAGAGTTTCAACTGACTTACTCTTTTCCTTATCCGCATAGGCAGATATCAGCTGCATACAGCGGATATTACACAGTGTCAAGTCCTGAAATTATACCAACTTGCATTGGTAAATTTCTCAAGTCAAAAAAGCGAAAAGTGTACCCATAGGAGCGTACATTGCTCGATGCCGACCTGAACAAAGATATAATTCAGTGTAAGATTCTTCTTCTTTCATTGGCACCTGATCCTTTAGATTTATTTTCCCAACAACTGAGCATCTCCCTAAAAGCATTCCCAATCTTCTCCATTACAATGTCAAATGTTAACGTCATCATCTATGATGCGCCATCCCATAATAACTCTATGACTGCAAAACAGATGATAAAACACGCGTTATCGATCTTAATTTACATATGTATTTTTAGGAAATTTCTACTTACATTTTGGCCCTTTACATAAAAGCTGATAAGCGCATCAATCTTCTTTTACAAAACTTCTGGTAAAGGCCTCTCTCTTCTTCAAAGTTCTTAAATATACCGCTAGCTTATTGAAAGGGGTCGTATGAGATTTACCCTTATTCGTTATCTGCTTTTGAAAGCAATTGCTTCCTCGAGATTGTCCACAAGATGAAGCCTATCTGAATCGTTTAGCTCCATATAGCCCATCTTTCATTTCTTCCCTAATCCTTGCCCCTGGTCCCATAAGAATAATATTTGGCACCTTAGACTTCAAGGTATTTTATGAGAGCCTCAGTCTATTCCTCTGTCCATTCGCTCTATTATGATAGTATCAGTATCACTTATGAGTGTTCATCGCTTTCTACTCGCTGTCTCAGGGATTGTGGAGATGGAATCGTCATAGAACTATCCTGCCTAGCATTCCCCACAAATTCAAGGCGATGTGGGAGAGGTTTATATGTCCCTAGCGCAAGCCTCAAAGCCTTCATACTATACCAGCTCAAGGTCCGCAGACAGCGAAGGCTACAGTATGTCAAAGAAATGTGAAAGCCTCTTAAAAGGCTATTTCGATACTCTTTTATACCAAGGTAAATGTTTTTCTAGGATATGAAATCTCCTTCTACAAATGTAGTATAGGTTCGTCATCTAAACTTCTTGTCATCTCTATTAAAGTCATGAAAACCACGGTTACCTGTAGACTTAGCCCTCGCCTTTCTTGGTATAACCTGTTCCGCAGTAGAGCCTGTCCCCTTCTTTTTGATTCTCTAGTAGGTTTTTCCTTTTGAAGCCTGTACTTTTCAGCTTCCATAGTGGTCGAAAGGTGTTCAGGAAGACGATTTAGATATACACTGATATGAGGAGAATACCTGTATTCCAGCTGATGGCAGGAAAAGTTCAAATACTCTTTGTATCATCCTTTGATCGCGTCTATGAGTCCAGGCAGGTATACCTATATTTCCAACCAAAACTGTATCAAAGCCGTTTTCCTTTGCTAGTTCGTGGTAGATGAGGGCCAGGTAGTGCTCTTTCCTTTGTGCCTGTCACCCTATGGTCTGGTCTCCATAGACCTTTAGGAAATACTGAGCCTGAGAAGTTATCAAGGGCTTTTACTTCATAAAAGGCTTTAGAAGGACTACTCCGGGACTCTTAAAGACTATATCGAACTCGCTCAAGTGAGACAAATAGTCCTTCCTGTTATTGTAGCTTATATCGAAGTTCTTACTTCCTGCTTTAGTGACTATATCCCTTGCTTCCGAGTATTTGATATCATTCTGATCTGCAATGCAGTACTCACACTCCTCCTGCCCTTGCCACTACCTCAAGATTTAGCTTTCCTTCTTCCAAAAGCAGAATGAGTACCTTTTTCCTGATATCTCTTCTCTTAATTCTTTAATAAGTTTATGTTTCCATTTTCTTTGCCTGCTATCATACATGTCTTTATGCATGTTTCAATATTAACACTTTAATTTCTAAGTTGTGTAATGTGTTGTTTGACATACTAAGTCACGCCTTCGCTGATAATATAGCTGCTAATTGATTGCCAAAAATATAGCGCATAATGTTTCGCTCCAGTTGACAAAGGACGCCTTCTACTAATAAAATGTCCAGACTCGCTCTGGGTTTTTCTGTAAGATGCTGTTATAATATGGCTGTTGATCGAAAACCCACTGCGCTCTGCTTAGTATTATTAGTTCCAGTGACTGTGAAATCCAATAATGTCATCCACCATTGCTAATGTGAAGCACAAATCGAGCGGAGCCAATGCCTCTAGCATTATCAGCGCGGCTGTTTGGTGGTGAATGATACAAACAAACACATCAGCCACAGAGTGGGGAGGTGGGGGTGATGTCTTTAATTTTGGTATTCTAGTTATTTTTATAAAGCTGAGTGCCAGCTACGAATGATAAATTCTAAGCGAGCGCATTAGGCGGAGTGAAGCGATGCGGAGTGAGTCTGAAATGTTAGCATATCGAGCGTCACTTAGGTTGTTATAAAACATGAGTATTTCATAAATTCAGTATCAGCCTGAATGATAAATTCTAAGCAGCGCATTTAGTGAGCGGGCAAGCGGATGCCGGAGCTGAGTCTGAAATGTTGTCATCTGAGCGTCACTTAATCGATTCATATACCCTACTAATCAGCATCAGACAAAATTTGGGCACCTGCCTTAATTTTATTAAAACAGATGCCTTTATATAACAACCACTCATCAACATCTATAGGCCTATGTTAGCACTGGGCCGTCATTTTTCAAGTTTAAACCAGTAAAAATCAAATTAAAAGCTGTCGCTTATAGCTACAAAAAGAGGCGCAATACAACTGCAACTATAGTCGTAAGTAAGTAAGAATATTGATTGAAGGACCTGAGGAGTCTTTTGAGCGATCTCCACTGTATCGCTTACACTGCCTGTGTGTGCTCCACTCCTTTCTCCAAATGTCCTCTTATAGGCTTTCTTAGCATTATCCCACAGCGCTGGCATTACTCATCATAGTACAGAAGCACAGCTGACTGCAAGAGGGCTCCTGCAAGTATACCACCAAGAGCCTCTAGTTCATAACTATACCCACAGCAAGAGGAGCTGACTAGCTCATAAGTCGGAAGTATCATCTCTAAGCGCAGCCTTTGTGATATATCTACACACTTTATAATCAGGCTTAGACTTGCCTCCATTCATGCCCTCTTATCCTCTCTAAACTGCCTTCTACTTTCTATCATATCATTTGCGCCTCTTCCACAGAGTTCATAGTCATAGCTGAGAAGAGGAAAGTGCATAGCTCCTATGAAAGAGGCCTGCTATCACGCGGATCAAGGAGGCTTGATGAATCCAAGCTGCCACCCGTGAATAGGAAGCAAAGAGAGCAAGAGCTGTGGCGCCGCTGATCCAATGGCATGCCTTTACCTGTAGCAGCTGTGGTATTGCCTACGCATCAAGTTTGTCTGTTATCTCTCTTACCTCGTGAGGAAGCGTACACATTTCGCTATACCGCCCGCATTATCAGAAACAGGACCGTGGCGTCTACCGCAACTGTCATAGCTGTGGTCGAGAGATACCTATCTGCCGCAGCGCAACCGTAAATGAAAGTCCCGCAAAAGCATTGGCAACAAGGATACCTCGTCTGCAACGCAGATACTAGGGCAAAAGTGTGACATCATACCCATGCCAAGTCTGATATAATTGTAGTAGCTGATTTGTCTGTGACTGCTCTGCTATCTTTTAAGATATGATAACTCCTGAGTATACACCTCTGTCAGCTTTCCTCATGGCTATACACTATAAGTCCCGCTATTATAGCGAATGCAGGATTGTAGTATTATAGCAGCTGCTCATTACAAATAAGTAAACGATAATCTGTGATACCGCTACATGGTTCCTGCATTTGGTGCTGACAGGGTTGCCCCTTCATTCCTCTTTACGAACATAATGCCAAGATTGAGGCGATGTGCCCTAGCCGAGTATAATGGAATAGTGAGCCATAGAGGCCGTCAAGAGCAAATTCTGCTCCCATCTGTGGTGTATCTTTGAATAACTACAGCTAAGTGATAGCTGAAATGATCTAGTCCTACAGGATTCAAAAAGGTCGGAGCCCATTCTGCCACGTCACCTACATTGTCGCCTCAGTTGTCCTGTCGTATCTGCAGGATTTCTGGATCATCCTCAGGATACCTGCTTCCACCCACCTTCAAGGTCTGCTCCAACGTCTGTCTGCCTTGGTATGATGCCACCGCCTACTCGTCCAAAAAGCGGATGAAGAGGCACCAAGTCCGAAGCCTGTGATTACATCTGTCACTCCCATATGCCAAAAGATAACTCAAGTCCAGAGTGTCCAAGACCTGTATACAAAGTCCCATAATAGCACCTGAACGGAAGGATACCTAAGAGCCTTAACTATACCGCTGTCTCGCCAGTTGGCAGTTCTTACATTTCTTTGTTACTACTGTCACCAAAGTAGCCTGCTGCACTGAAAGCAGTGCACCTATCCTACAAAGTACGGCTGTAACCCAGCTGTTACAGACACACGATTAGCAAAAAGTACAATCGCACCACTCATGGTTTTGTACTCTCGTTTAAGAGGCCATGGCTCCGTGGATGTAGCCGGATGTTTCCTCTCATCCCATCCGTTCCACTGTCTGGCAGGTTCTCCTATCCATTTTGCTGGACCAAGGATAAGTGCAATCAAGCGCAAATTGGATAATTGGCTAAAGTTCCCATTCACATACCCTCCTCATTATTAGATGCTAATTATCTCCGTTTAGCTTTTTAAATTTTAGTATGTTTAGATAAAAAGCAAGCTAGTTATTTATACCAAAAATTATAAATAATGCCGAATAAAAATGTTAATCTGAACAATTCATAGGGTGAAATCACTCAAATGTTTATCAATTCTATCTATTTTTCGGCAAACACTGTTTTATAGGTCACTCTTTTGATATAGTTTACACGTATTTACTGCTACATTTTAGGTTTAGTTCTTTCAGTAAATTATTCATAGAGGATGTTTTGATATGACTTGGATTGAGGTAAATTTCATATTAGAAAGTTAAAGCAGCTAGGCAGTAATTCTACCCATGACTCCAACTACTTTCAGCCTATTTATGCAAGCTTTTCACTATATCCGTCTTAAAGAACTGCTTGATGATGCCCTCAAGATATCATAGATCCTTTACACCGCTGCCCTTATAGGAGATGTAAGGTAGCCACTGTCTATACTATGTCTACTGCATTGAGCGATACCTGAGTGTTGATATGTTGCCAAGGGTAGACCTCTCTCGGAATTGAACGGTTGACAAAGGTCTGAACAGGCACTTTGCCTCAGCGCAGATTTCTCACTGCCCTGATATCGCATCTGTGGATATTTCTGGTTAGCATATCTGATAACCACACTCCCGTTAACAACAGGCCTGTTGCAGGGTCTTTTTCTGTTAGTTTTGGATGTACAGAATGGGCATTGTCCGCTGACACCATAAAGCTCCTAGCCACAGCCTGATGATAACTTTCCTCATCCTGCCAAGAGCCTCGCTCACTGGGATGCCACATCCTTTAAGAAGGTGGATGCTGCCACCCTGCTTGGGTTCCTGAGCGACCTCGTCATTGTCAAATACGCAGTGCACAGACATTATTCTTTGCTTCTACAATGCTTTCAGCTCCGCAACACATACTGGAGATCATCAAAAGCCTGCCTGCACGTCTGAATTATTTTAGCTCCTCAAAGTGTACCTTTACCCTGTTTGATAAGAAAAGATCGTATAGTATATCTCCTTAGCAATGCTGAGTTCTTTTGCAGCTATAGTCATAAAGGGTGACATTTGAGCCAATCTCGGCAAAATACAGGCTGGGTATCATTTTGAGCATTGTACTTATATCCTCATTTGCCTCTACGGTGTCATATGTGAATAGCAAGATTAGGCATCATAACAATATCTCTATCTATATGAAGAAGCTCTTCCTCAATCTTCTTGCCATTCTTTTACCATTACTCTGCCTGCAACTCCCAAGAGGTCATGTCAAAACCCAGGTGCTATAAGCATCCCGACCGTATTTTCTACATTTAATTTCATAAGTTCTTTTCTACATTTATCTCGCATTTAGCCTTTTATTCTTAAATGTAGGAGAATCGCTGTGCGCTGAGGGTTATATTAAAGCTCTTAAAGTCTGCTTTGGTACTCTAAATGCTATAATGGCAGAGTTATTTTTAGTGACACAGTAATTCTCCGCCTTTAACCACATCAAACTTTGGTCTTTCCTGCAAAAGTCTCTTAAACCCTGCCTTCTCACATACATTTTAGACTAAAGCTATATTTACTATATGAAACGGACTTGCTGTTGTCCAAAAATCAATCAGCCTTCTAGAGGCTTCTAAGCATATTTATCCATAATCATTTCCTTTCCTTTTGATATGACTTTATATAGTATTTTATCAGAACCTTTTTGACCTTCAATACTGGAATCTTGAAAAAGCATTCTACATTGTTATACTTAACTATAGGTTTAAATAATGATAGATAGTGTGGTAGATTATGATGAAAAAGAAAACTTTTGTTATGTCTGTCTCTCTCATGTGTCCTCCTTTTCCACTACGTCTTGTTCACGTAACGTAGCAAGACCTATAGTAGATGAGGCTGAGATAGAATTGTGGACTTATCCTGTCTGGTGATTGGGGTAATGAAGAGCTGCAACCAAGCTTATTAATGATTTTACTGCATCTCACCCTGAAATCAAGGTAAAAAGCAGTACTTATTCTACAATACAGGTGACAGAGAGATAGAGGCTATAAGATACGGAAGACCCTCGGATATTGTACTTGAGGGGCGAAAGCTTTGTAGCCAACTAGGGGTGAGGTCTGTGGTCGACCTCAGTGATATGTATACTGACGCTCAAAAAGACATCTGCGATAACGTCGCTTACGCCTGTCAGTTCTAATGATGGAAAAGTACTACGAATACCTCTCTGCGTTGGTAACACACTGTATGGCAATAAACAAACGTATTTTTGCAGAGGCAGATGCGTTACAATATGTCAATCTTACAGATTACAGTTGACAACTTGAGGAACTTTTTAAGGCTATAAATGCTATATATAATTCCAGGCCACGATGATGTCCTAGCATTTACTGCGCAAGCCAGAGCGGAGACCAGGAACACGCACTTTGTTACCAATCTTATGATGGTTCCTTTACAGATAAAACGCACAGGCAGTATACCATCAACCTTGCAAAATAACATTAAGGCCCCTGCAGAGCTTACTTCTGTAACGGCATTAACATCGACCTCAGCTGGATAGCCTTGGTGAAAATGCAAGATTCCGTCAGGGTGAGCTGATGAGCATTTGCTGGAACTCCTACTGCGCTTGATTCCAGCGTGTCAACAGATAGTAAGGTTAATACAGATGATGAAATCATGCATGAAGTTCTCATCTCCAAATGGTATATCAAAGCTTTCAAGCGAATATGGATTTGGCATCTTCAACAACAAAGACGAAAATAAGATAAGGGCATCTAAAAATCTTTATTGACTATGTGGCAAATGATCCAAGTGTGGGAAGAAAAGCCCGTGAAAGCAGTTTATGCTTTTTCAGTTCACAAAGAGCTTAAGGACCTTTATGATAATACTGATATTGGTGAGAAAATGCATATGTTTTTGACTGATTTTAGCATGCCTTCAATGGAGATTATCATAGTCACTCCATAGTTGGACAAAGGTCATGCTCCCTTTGGAGCAGTGCTCTCAGTTCTATTGCAAGGAAATGATATAAAAAGGTTCTTACCAAATGCAATACTGACGCCAATGCAGTAGCTAAAGATGTTAATTTACAAATAGATGACTCATTGATTTATTATAAAACATCCGGTCTTCATCATCAGATTAGACCGGATGTTTCTATTTAATTATCATTTCCACATATTATGGTTCCTGCTCTTCCTTGATCTCCAAGGAGAACTTTTGTCCATTGATGTGATTATAGCTCTTTTGCCTTTTCCTGTAGTAACGAATTCTGACTGTCGCTCTATCTTAGCCAGATCAAGACCCGGCTGAAGTTGCCCTCTTCCATATATACTTTCTTGCCTCACTGATAGTAATCTCAGATAGCGGATCTCATCAGGGCTTCCTATGGACAATCAGGTTATCCTTGCTGGTAAGGAATATAATTTCACTCAGCGCTAAGCATTTTCTCCAAGCCTCAGGCCGCAGTAAAATCCTTTTCTATAATAGCACTTGCACCCTTTGGGCAGTTCCTCGTCTGCATAACCGGAATACCACCCACCACAGGCTATAACCACCTGGTCAGCCTCAGAAAGAGTCCTGATAGCATCTATTTCGTAGATGTCAATAGGGCGTGGTGAAGGAATAACTCTTCTAAATCCTTTTCCTCTCTACCGCAAAGTTACCTTTGTTTATCTGCATCAGCCTCTCTACGGTTCATATACCTGCCTATAACCTTGGTAGGATTGGTAAATGCCTTTATCAAAGGGTCAACTCTACCTGAGTTATAATAGTGCATACCGTCTTGTATATACCTCTGTTGCCAGCCTCTTCTCTGATACTATTTTTGGCAAGTCATAACCAATATAGCCCTGGCTTAGAGCGTCGCAGACCGACATAGGAGCAACTGAAAACTCCCGGCTCAAGCTTGAATACTCAGTCATTGCCGTATGAAGCATTCCTATCTGCTCCCCAAGTTACTATGTGTAACTACAACCTGTAGCCGGCTTCCACAATCTCAGCTATCCTCTCGCATAGCAAGCCTTCAGATGTTCCTTCTGTTTTGGAAATTCGTTTTTCCCAAATGCATTTCTTCCAAGTGCCACAACAACCAATTTCTTCTCGTTATCCATAGTCCCTCCCAACTGATGACTAATCTATATTATGAGGCTTCGTGCCAAATCATTTGACAACGTTTTGAATATCCGGCATATACTAAGCCTGGTGAAGGCTGACTTTTAAGTCTTTGTATACCTTCATAGGGCTCGTAAGTACAACAAACAAAATGATACTGTCAAGAGGTATCATGATGACGTTCTTCACAAGCCTTACAGGAGTAACCCATAAGTGCTCTTCCTTTTCAAATGCCATAGGTAGGTCCCCCATACCCGCATTGATAAATATCTTAACCAAGCTCTGTGCAAATACTATTCTCATAAAACTGACAGGCTTTTTATAAAGCACTGCACCGAATATTATCCTGCAAATACAGCCATAGCGGTATAAGCTGTTAAATGCCGCTTGACTTGATTATAAACCTTTACCACATCCATAACTCCGCCGTAGATGGCGCCAACCATAGGTCCAAAGGCAAAGTCTACTATGCGGTTTGGTATCCAGCATAAGTAACCTTAAAATGGACCAAAATCAATGGAAGCAAGCATACCAAGGATGATGCTTAGAGCTCCCAAAAAGCCCACAAAGAATAACGGTATGCAGATTTTAAACTCTCTCGCTGATTCTCCAAAAGTCTTTGGCAGGGCAAGGTTTCTTCACCAGATTGGCAGGAAAATCACAGTTCCCTGAAGCTCTGATACAATGCGGCAAGGTTTGCAGTTTTTCGTTCATTTTAACCTCCTTTGCAGTTTATCCTTACTACAAAAGAGTCTGTACTTCTCATCGTAACAGAGGGATGCGGGAATTTCACTGCGGACTCTCCCTTCGTTCCGTCAGCAACTCCCCGTCTGATGGACACTTTACGCTAAATTCTACTCTGCTTTGTGAATTTACTTGTAACTACTAAAGTATAGAATAGAACCTATTGCCTGTCAAGATGGGACTGTAAGTGAAAGAAAGATTTATTTTAAAACAAAAAGCCCCCTACCCGACAGCTTTCTGTCAAACAAGGACCTCTTTAGTGCGTCTTCAGGGCTCGAACCCCTGGACACCCTTGATTAAGAGTCAGGTGCTCTACCAGCTGAGCTAAAGACGCGCACGCTTTTGTTGAACGCAAGGAACATTATATACCAATTTAAGATAAATGTAAGAAAAATAAACTAAAATATTGCACTATTTTATTGTCTTAAATAATTGTTTTATTGTGCATTATGCATGAGGTTATACTTGTAAACCATCAGCTCGTACGTGGCTTTGCAGTTAGGGGTTATTACAAGACAATTTATCTCAAAAGCAATCTGACATCTCTATTGTAATTTTACCTTACTTTGATTTGAAAAGAACTGCCAGCAGTAATCTATACCCATGGCTGACAGTTGATTTTAGTAACGCTCTTTATTTACTTTTTAATTTCTTTCTCTTTAACTGCTTGTCCATTTCTTCATTTTTCTGCTTCTCAAATATCATATCGTGGTAGATGAAGTCAACTATCGCAGCAAAAGGTATGGAAAGCAGTATGCCTGCAACTCCAAAAACCCTTCCGCCAATTACAATAGATACAAGTATCCATACCCCGGCACTCCAAGGCTTCCACCAAAGAGCTTTACAGGACGTAGCCGTCTATGGTCTGAAGTATAATAGTAAATATGATGAACCACAGTGCTTGGAAGAGGATTAACAAGCACAAGAATGAAGCCTCCAAGTATACCTCCAACTATAGGCCAAATGTCGGTGCCAGGTTGGTTACTCCCACAAGAACGGAAATCAGCACAGAATAAGGTATGCTCACAGACATAAATATAAAGTTTGCTACTCCTACTATCACACCATCAATTATATCAAAGGCAATGTATCTTATAGTATGTGTGCACCTTTCCCAGAATCCTGCGAAAGCCTTGTATCTGTCTGCTTTTCATAAGACGCTTTAACAGCCTGTCAAAGCTCGCCCTTAAGTCTTTCTTTATCAGCCAGAAAATATATGGCAAGAAACATTGCTATAAATAAATCAAAAATTGCCTTGCTTATACTTAGGGATGTAGTTACTATTCCGTTAAAGTTCTCAGGTATCTTCTTCCCCACTACATTTAATATATCATCACTGAATCTGGTTATACCGCTTATGTCTATTCCTCTTGTTGCAGCTTCCACACTTGCAGCCTGTAAGAATCCCTGAAGTGACCTTATGTACTCATCCATGTTGCTAAACAGTGTTTTAATACTAACTACAATCTGCGGGATAAGCGCAAACATAAGGAGAATAATAAGCAAAGCTATTCCAACAAGTGCTATGGTTACCGAAAGCTTCTTCCTCGTGTGTTCATTTTTTACATTTGCAAATACAGTCCTCTGCAAAAAAGTAACAAAGGGATCAATGACATAGGCTATAATAAGTCCTGTAATTAAGGGGCTTAGCACCTTATATACAACCCTTAGTCCATTAAAGATATCGGAAACATTTGAGCAGAAAAATATAAAATCACTGCAGAGCAGGTAGCTAAAGTATATGCAACCCACCTTTTTTCCAGTAAATCCTTGTTAAATTTCATAAAGCCTCCGATATTTATAAAATGATGTGTATGTTAAAAGTATTTGCACACTATTTATCATGATATCATAATTAATAACCAAAAACCATAGTGAAAGTTTTTAATTTTTCCTACTCTTTAACTTTACAGTTTTCTTTATATCATCTACAATGGAGAAATACCACAAAGAGGAGGATATGAAAATGAAATTGAATAAAATCATTAAACCGCTTTGCAGCGCACTCTCCCACTCACTCTTTTCGCTCACAGCCTGCAGTGCTTTCTTTCGGTAGGCACTCTATTGCTTATAGAGGACAATTACCGTGTTACTTATCAAATCTTTGTCTCATCCTTCTATGACAGCAATGGAGACTTGCATAGGAGATTTAGAGGGCATTAGGAAAAAGCTCGACTACATCAACGACGGAAAGGCTGATAAAGGTAATTCCTCCTGTAATGAAATCTGGCTCACCCCTGTTTCGCCTTCTACTTTCCTACCTAAGTATGATGTTATGGACTATAAGAACATAGATAAGGATTTTGGTACTCTTGAGGACTCCCCAAGGCTCTTCTTGATGACTGTCACAAGAGAAATATCAAGGTGATTTTTTCGATTTGGTTATGAACCATTCCTCCTCAGAACACCCTTTTTGGTTTGTAGAGGCCGTAAACTACATAAAAAGGCTCCAAAAAAGGCGAGGAACCCGACTCAATGCCTGCCCTTATGCAAATTATTATAACTTTACAAGAAAACAGCAGGAGGGCTATGCTCCTATAGAGGGAACAGACTGGTACTACGAGGCTAGATTCAGCCCCTAAAAATGCCTGACTTTAACCTTTGAAAATGAAGCCGTTAGAAATGAGTTTGAAGATATCTTCAAATTCTGGCTTGATCTCTGTGTAGATGGTTTCAGGCTGGATGCAGTTACCTACTATGTAACAGGAAGCATACAAAAGAATACGGAAATTCTACATTTCGGCTCTCAATAAAACAGTCAAGGAAATTGCTTCGATGCCTATGGAGTTGGTGAAGCCTGGTCAACAGGAGAGCGAGTACGGAGCTTATTATAAGAGTGGTGTTGACAGCTTCTTTGACTTTGACTCTCAGGAAGTGATGAGCGTTATTGCCAACATACTTATGGTTCTATCCTGCAAGCAGCTTTTGCAGAGAGGATGATTGAGAGGATGAGCTTTTTCAGGAAATAATCCACATTATGTAAATGCACCATTTTATACAAACCACGATATACCCCTGTTCTGCAGGCTACTACCTCAGGAGAGAGAAGGTGGATATGATTAGCTTGCAGGGGCAATGAATCTGCTTATGAGTGGCAATGCCTTCATATACTAGCGGAGAAGAGCTTAAGATGAAAGGCTCCGCGTGACGAGAACAAAAGGGCTCCAATGCAGTGGACAAAGGATGCAAATGCTGTGGTATGTGTAAGGGCCTAAGGATATGAAGACTTTGAAATGATGTATGGCAGTCTTGAAGACCAGAAAGATGATGAGACATCCATTTACAATTATTTTAAGAAAGCAATTAGCTAAGGCATATTTACCCTGTAATAGCAAGAGGAAAGACTGTCTCATGATGGCTTTGAAAATGCAAATCCTGGATATGGTTTCAGTCCTTTACGAGAAGTATGGCTGATAAGAGCTATGAACCTCTTCCATTGTAATCAACACCTCGGAAAATGATGTGTCAGAAACTTGGAGAGGACTACACAAGCTTGAATCCTTCCTTGTAACCGACGATAAAGAGGTAATAAATAAAGGATGGAACGCTTTAACATCCCATCCTTTGGTATAGCTCATACTTACACGCTAATTTTATTTAGTGCCTGTTTAACGGCGTTGCCAGTATTATGGATATCACATCTCTTCCCTAAGTCAAAAGGTATGAACGGATATACGCAGTACCAAGTGCCTGTGTGAAGTTTATACCTTTGTATTTACTACCGTAAACCAGATTGTTCCAAAAAGGTAGCAGACTAAAAGTCCCAAAAACAAGACCCATTATCTGTATATATATCTTCTTAATCTCTGCTTTTTCTATGAAGAGTCCGCCTATAAATGCCTAGATATGAACTGATTATATAGCCTCCTGTCGGTCCGAATAAGCAGTTCTCCCACTTTTTGCCCCTGCAAATACAGGAAGTCCAACAAGACCAAGAAGTACATAGATGAGTACTGCAAGTGCCCCCTTCTTTGCTCCAAGCACATAGGAGCAGAGGCAGACTGCACTAATCTGTAAAGAAATAGGAACCGGTCCTATCGGTATCTGCCAAGGCCCACATCACAGCAAATAGCCGCCATTATACCTGAGAGGGTAAGGCTCTTTACATCCATTCCTGTTTAACTGCTCGCATTTTTCATTTGATGGCATAATTTTTCTCCTTAAAAATATCCGAACTAACATAAACCTTATAGTTAATTCGGATACTATTATACATCTTTTTATTATTGTAAACCTTTTTATTGTATAAAAGCTGACAATCTTGTCTAGAGCTTCATAAAAGCTCTGACTCTCGTGCAGCTTGCTCTTATCCTTCCACCTTTTCAAGGCTTTCCACAAAGTCAACCACAAGAGGTCTGCTCAGTTACCTGACCAGTGGCCTCTGATAGGTGGCTTTCCTCCCACCTTTTCCCTCAGGGAAATGCTCTCAAACTTCTTTTACCTTGCTCCAAGGTCCTAAGAAATAGTCTGCTCTGTTTGCCGAAAGCATAAGAAGACCATATTTTTCAGTCTCAACAAGATCGGTCAAATACGGCAGCAGGCTTTTGTATCATGTATATCCACCACAGTCACGCTTCCTATAAGGTAGGATTTCATTACCGCCCTTCCGCCTGAAGCTCCTGCTCTGTGTAATTCCCCTGAGCAGCCCTGTCCCTTCTCCTTATTTCCCTTTATTACAAGACCCCATGCTCTGCTCTATAGGTTTTCAGAATACTTCCATTCCTGCTTCTCCAGAATCATATATCTTCTGCTTTATAGTCCCTCTAAATCATAATCAGTAATTCCCTGCATCTTTTAATATACCTTGTACTTACCTCCTTGCACCCAAATCCCTTGAGCATAGTAGCGGCCTTTTCACGCATGGCATAGATGAAACCCCTCGCTGTTTGCTCCAATCAGCCTGTAGTAAGGAGAAATATCCTTTTTATAGCGAGAGACAGCTGTTCTATAGGCTGACAAGGCATGTCCTCTCTCAGAACCCGTCATGCAGGCTGATGCTATAGAAAAATAGCCTCAGTGCATATACTGCCCTATACAAAGGCTCATTACCTTTCTTCCGCTAAGGATGATGTTATAACCTTTTCCTTAATCTCAGCAGGATTTCTTCCCAATACGGTGATTCATTGCTAGCTTCACACTCTCAAATTCTATCTTTTCTTTCTTTTTAAAAAGTGACAGATTTCTCTCCTCATATCACTAACTCCAACAAGTATGAAAGGATTCTGCTTTAATATATTTCTTATTTCAACTAAATAATCGTCTTTCTTCATCGCCTTGTTTCCTTTTCGCATAAATTCATTCAAGAAATACCCAAAATTCTCCTGTGAGAAATCCCAATCGAATTTTGTGCTTTTGACACCTCTATCCTAAGATATTATCATATTTTGAAATAGATTTAAACCCACTTATTCTACTCTTATCAAGTCCTTAACTATCTCACCGGCTATAATAAGCCCCAGGGCAGGTGGCACAAAGGAAACGCTTCTGCACAACTTCCTCCCCCTCTTCAAACTGCGGTTTTATGGGCTCCTCCTTAGAATACACTACCTTAGCTTCTACTCTCTTTTCTTAAGCTCTCTCTCATAACTCTGGCAGTGGGCAGACGCTGGTTTTTATATATATCTGAAAACCCTGAAAGGCTGTAGGGTCAAGCTTGTTTCCTGCTCCCATAGCAGAAATAATAGGAACTCCCGCCTCTTTTGCCTTAAGGATGAGCTCTATCTTGCCTGTAACTGTGTCTATTGCATCTACCACATAGTCATATTCCCTAAAGTCAAAAGTATCAGACGTCTCAGGCAGAAAGAAGCATTTATATTTTTGATAATTAAATTTTTATTTATATCCTAAGCTTTCTCTTCAAGCACGTCTACCTGTTCTTTCCAACAGTGCTGTGAAGATTATCAATTGATCGGTTAATATTACTTATGGCAACAATATCTTTATCAACTATGTCTATGGCACCAATCCTGCTCTTACAAGTCCCTCACAAACAAAGCCGCCTACTCCGCCCTACTCCAAACACTGCAACTCTCTTTTCTCTGCCAGTTTCTCTACTGAGGCTTTGCCAGGAGCAGGGCTGTTCGTTCAAACTGGTTCTCCTCCATACTCTCCCTTTCTAACTTCTTTTTATCTCCCTGTTACCTTGTCCCAAAGAGTCGCTTTTCTCTGGCTGTCCGCATTTACTCCAAGTGCCCTCGGCTATCGCAAAGGCAAATCTGCAGGTCTTGTTGCAGGTCCTCTGGATAATGATTGCCATCCCTCTACAAGCTCTTCTTAAAGTTTCCTCCTTCTATCTTCTCGCCAACTCCCGGATAAGCTGTAAATCTCCTGCCTTCAAGGACTCCTGCCTCTCTCAGGACTATCGGGCTACGCGCAAATGGTCGCGACAATCTTGCCGGCCTTATTCATCTCATTTTACAAGGCTAATTACCTTGCTGTCATCTCTAAGGTTGGTTGTCCGGGCAGTCCTCCCGGAAGAATGATGGCATTGTAGTACTCAGCTTTTATTTCTCCAACAGCTTTATCAGCCTTTATTACTTGGAGCATGAGAACCTGTAACCTCTGCACCCTTTCCAACTTATATCGCAGTTCATCTCCAGTCTTCTAAGCATATCAACTACTGTGAGTCCTCTACCTCTTCAAATCCATTCATACATATAACTGCTGTTTCTCACAGTACCATCCTTTCTGTTAATATTGTGATTGCTTATCTTTCCCAAGAAGCCACCGTTTATCCATGTTGCGTCTTGCAAGGATAATTGCAGTCCTTCCAATAAGTTATATTGTGGTCTCTTAATAAGGTCCTGCAACCTAAAACAAAAATCTCTATATACATCTGCAATCTGCCACAAATTCGCTGTCTATGTAGAGACCGTATTCAAGGTTTACAAAGATATACCTTTTTGACATCCAGTTGTATCTGTTTTCAATTAAAAATGTACCATAAGGGTTTTATAATAGCCTTCAGTATTTTCTCCTCAGTAAAAAGTCAGGGTGCTCTTACCTCACCCTGATTTGGCCATTTCAAGGAAATTATTATCAAACTCTAACAATACCTTGTTTATGGCATCATCATGCTTTTTCTTCATATTTTTATAAAATGCCTGTCATTTATCAGACTGTAGGTGCCTGGGGCAGAAACCTGAAATTCTTCCACCCCGGACTCTGTATCCTGATATGATGACAGGCTGACCTTCACCTTTTATTCATCTATTTTTCATATCTCCTAGTGCCAGACTGATGAGCTCTTCAACAAGGGCTTTTCTGTCAATTCCCTGCTCCTTCCAGAGCATAGGATAAGATGTTGATTGGTGTAAAGCCCGGAAGAGTGTTTATCTCATTAAACACAACTTCATTGGTATCCTTTTCAAGGAAGAAATCTACCCTTGAAAGGCCGTATCCGTCAAGAGCCTTAAATATTTTAACCGCAGCCCTTCTTATCTCCTCTGTCTTTCCCTCAGGAAGAGTTGGAGAAATCACTGTCTTTGACTCAGCATTGTTGTACTTTTGCATCAAAAGTCATAGAACTCGCAGCTGGCAGTATCTCACCTAACCTGCTTGCCTTTTGCATCATAGCCCCCAAGAACAGCACATTCAAGCTCCTTCCCACTATAGTCTCTTCAACAAGGATTTTTCTGTCATGTTCTGCCGCCAAGGTCAGAGCCTTCTTGAGCCCCTCCCTGTCAGATGCCTTGCTAACTCCCTTTGAAGAGCCTGCGTTTGATGGCTTTACAAAGTAAGGATATGGATATGCTTTTCTATTTTTCTATTACCTTATCCATATCTAGAAAGTTCATTCCCTGTATACAGGCACAAAAGCGAGCCTGTCTTATTCCTGTAGTATGTACTACCGCTTTTAGTATACCATTTATCCATACCCCACAGCAGATGCTATACACCACAGCCTACATAGGGATGCCTGCCATTTCAAAAAGTCCCTGTATCGTGCCATCTTCCCCATGTATAGTCCATGAAGAACAGGAAAACCACATCCAGAGCGAGTTTTTCTACCTTACCATCTTCATTAAATACAAGTAAAGCCTTGTCCTTTGTATCAGGAGAGATAACCGCCTTTACCTTACTTTCTTTCCAAGCACCGCTTTTTAACTGCCTCTACATCAGGCACCAGGAGCCACTCACCCTCTTTACTTATTACAATAATCTTAACATCATATTTATCTGTATCAATAGCTTCTATTACGCTTGCTCCACTTTACAAGAGAAACCCTCATGCTCACTTGAGCGTCCACCTACTATTACTGCCAGTCTCTTTTTCATATCTACTTCTTTTCCTTTCCCGCCTTTATTTCAAGGCTTACCTTTTTCAACCTGATTGGTGATATGCTTCTAATAGCTGCTCTTGCCTCAGATGGATTGTTACTCTCATGTAACGGATAATGTCACTGTGTTCTTTGATTAGCCCCTCATATACACCCTTGTTCTTAAGGTATTCTATCCTGTATCTGTACATCTCTCTCTGAGAGGTTGCCCACAAGCTGAATCAGACGCTTATTGCCGGTAGCTGAAAAATATACAGATTGTGAAATGCCACATCCTTTTTCAGCCATTTCAGAAATACTTTCCGTCTTTGTAGCCTCCACAAAGGCCCTTGCCGCTCTTTTATATTGAAAAGATATCCTCCTTCACTTCTTCTTGCGCAGGCAAGCTCAACCGCAAGCTCCTCAAGGGCACATCTCACCTCAAGCACATCCTGCAGGTCCTCTTCGGTTATATCACTTACTGAGGCACCTCTTCAGGTATTACCTTGGCAAGTCCTTCTATTTCAAGCATAGAATTGCTTCTCTTACTCGGAGTTCTGCTTACTCCTAGCTTCTTTGTTAGTTTAACCTCCATCAGCCTTTTCACCCGGCTTTTAACTCACCCATAAGAATCTGCCTTCTAAGGGTACTGAAAAACAACATCTCTTAAAGGAAGTTCAGACTCATTTACATATATTTATCCATAAATCTCTTTACTCTAAGCCCTGACATCATTGTAACCTCTACAAGTTCAAAGCCACCTATCTCACTTAGCCTTTTCCCGCCATTACCGCCTTCTCTTCATTTTCAACATTCCAAATACTGTAGGCTGCTTCCTGTCACTCATGGAGAATACAGCCCCACTTTTCAACTAATAATCTTTTTATTTCATCAATTATTCCATATGTTTTTTAATGGTTACATCCTCAAGCACATTTCTAAAAAGCTTTAACTATATACCTTAAATCCTCTTTACCAAGGGAGTCAGTTAGTTTCTTTTTATATTAGGATGAACCACTTCCGTCAAGCTGTCAAAGGCTTTACACACTTTCTTAGTAGACACTCGAAACATTAGGCTTTACTATAACGAGGCTACATTCAGGGAAGGCAGGTAGTGCTGTTAACTTCTCACCAATCCCTCCGCAAGTGCGATTCCTCCCTTTATAAGAAAGGAACATCAGCTCCAAGCCTTACTCCAAGCTCTTCAAGCCTTCACTCTTGAGTCCCAGTTCTAAAAAGTCTGTTCATCCCTCTAGACGTGCAGCTGATCGCACTTCCACCTCCTATGCTCGTCGCCATGGGAAAGGTGCTTTCATGTGGGCACTTACTCCCTGTATCAATCCTGTATTCTCTTTAATTAACTCTATTGCCTTGTATACACATTGCCTCTCACCGGTAGGAGATCTTCACATCTGTAGTGAGGGACTCATCTCATCCTTCCCCATGCTTACTTAGAGTAATCACATCATAAATGTCTCACAGTCTGCATTACCATACTTACATCGTGGTAACTGTCTTCCCTCCGCCAAAGTACATCAAGGCTTAGGGTTTATCTGCACATAGGCCTTTCATAAACCCTATCCATAATCCTCTTTCTAAAATACTTACACTCAGGTAGACCCTACCAAAGGCAAACTTCCTTTGTATAAGTTCACACCTCTAGTAATAATTTTTATATTACATAAAAGAGGACACTCTAAACTGAGTGCCCTTCATCAGGTGCACATTGTTTATTTCTTAAATATGCCCCTTTACCTTATCTATGAACTTTTTCTTTCTCAGGAGCCTTGTCAAGACCTGTTCTAAGTCCTTTAACCCTGTTATGTATATATCCCGATACCATTGCCTTAACTTCCTTCTTCACAGGAATTGTGTTAATACTCTTAGGTCGCACATAAGGCTCATTACCTTAGGTCCAACCTTTGCCTTTAACTACAGGTACCTTTGAGAGTCTGAGAGCTTTTTGGCGCCTGATCCACAACTATTTGAGGAAATCCGGCTTTGCTATCTTCATCATCTTTTATCTATAATCAGTCATGGAAACAGCTCTGCCCATCTCTCTCATCTGTCTCGCTTGCTGCCGCCTGCTTGTCCTGAAGCTTTTTCGCGTACCTCGATAAAAAGTACAAACCTACCAATAGTGCAATGATTATAACTGCTGTTATAATGTATGGAATATACGCTGACATCTAAAAACCTCCCAAACCTTCTGTTGCTTTTTATAAACTTGAAAATCTGTAATATTATACCATATAAAAATTGCAAACTACAAAACATTTTGTGAGAGGATATTTTACTTTTTTAGCTAAAAGTAGTTTTTCAACTCAGATGCAACATAGTGTTGCACTCTACTTTGACAGGTGCCTCTGTTGCATTTTACATTGAAACCCTTCTTGTGCCAGGGTTTTTCAATCAGAAGTATTGCTGATTTCTCGAGAAATCCCTTCTACCATTTCAAGAGAAATACAAAAGCATTCAATTGTCAAAATACCCTAATTCCTGGACTGCAATGACTATAATGGATTCAATGTTAATGCTATGCGGTTCCAAAGATTGTAATAAAATGCTGCAGTCATTTCGTTGCATATTATCAATATTAAATTCTACCTTGGTTATTAAATCTAACCTTCTACCTTAAACAAATCACCATCTATCACAATCCCAGTTTCCCACCATCAGATTTGCAAGGCTTTTTGGCTATGGAGAGTCTCTGATCCGCTTCCCTCAGTATTTCTAGACCTGTCGCCCTTACAAAGCGTTCCATAAGCTCCTCTCCTGTTATATTCAGCTTTTCCTTTGAAATATTCTTAAATGATATTGTTATTGTTTCGTCATTTTGGGTAAGATCTAGTATACACCCTTGTCGGGCTGTACGTAGTTTGCTACTACATTGCCATGATATTATCAAAAACTCTGAAAAGATGATTTGCATCTGCCTTATAAAAACTGTTTCAGAAGGCTTGGTAACTATCCCTGTAAGCCCTGCTTTTTCAAATTTATTCTGATACTCTCCGTATACCTGTTCAAGCATTAGTCCTGCATCTACTTCCTGCAACATCCAGCTTTATATTACCTCGAAGAGGCCTTGAGGCTTCAGGAGGTCAAGCTATCAGCTTTTTAAGCCTTTCCGACTGTCTGTCAAGTACCTCGATATAGCCCTTTAACAGGCTCCGTTTCTATATTCTCTTCTTTAATAGATCTGTATAGTTTATGATTGAAGCAAGCGGAGTCTTTATGCATCATGTGAAACATTAGTAATCAATTCAGTCTTAAATCTTCACTCTTCATCCTTCCATTTACTGCATTTTCAAGTCCTGTACCTATTTTCATCCAGTCCTTCTAGCCACATCTTTAAGTCACCTTTTATATCCAGCGGTATTTAGCTTATAATCGAGATTTCCTGCAATTATTTTCTGCTCTGCGGTTTCAATTTCCTTTTACACCCATCATAACTTGTAAAATTACTATAAAAGCAAATATATTTTACTAAAAACAACAGAAACAGCAGGCACTTGTTACTTCTGTTCCAAGCAGGTTAAAACATCACTAATATGACAAAACTCTGCTCCTGCAAACATTCTCAAAAACACAGAGTTGCTTTCTTAGTAACACCTGAATTTCTTATAGCTTTTTCCTATACCTCTAAAAAATATATCTAAAAATCTAATTATGAGCATATTCTAAAATAAAGTCTTATCTTTTTAGATTAATTGCCGATAAGAAAAATGACAGTATGATAATACACCACAAGCATACTAAGCAGGCAATATTATTAGAGCCAAAAGCTTTCTCTACCGTTAATTCTTGTAGTTGACATCTCTAAGGTAACTGACATTAAATATAGCAGGCAGATTATATCAAACGGCCAGTCAGGAGGTCGGAAATTTTTATCAGTTCACTACTTCCCTCTTATGTCCAGGCGCGCAAAAATAAACACTATGTCAACAAGATATAAGATTCCAAGTGCTGTTCCAATAGGCACAACTGCATACCTTAAATTAATCAAAGCCTCAGCTAACGGAGGTATATTAGCTTTGCCTCCACCGTATATCCCTGTCCCCAAACCACTTTAATAAACCTCGGTTCGGATGGGTTTATCTCTATTTTTCTCTCTTAAAATGCCTTATATGGACAGCAACCGCACTCTTCACTTCCATAGGGTTCTTCTACCACCTGCGGTATATGGTTTCAGGCGAAAATACCTGCTCTCAAGCATAAGCATCTTAAGGATTTTCAAATTCCTTAGGTGTAAGGTCTGCCATTTCCATCCACCTGTACTTCCTTTGCATTATCATCCAGTACAAGTCCATTTATGGCAAGAACTTTATCATCAGACTTTTCAGGCTGTCCGCCAAACCTTACATATCTCCTAATTTGCGACTTAGCTCTGGCTATTAGCTCAATAGGATTGAAGGGCTTTGTTACTAATCATCAGCCCCTATACCAAGCCCTAACACCTTATCCACATCTTCACTTTTTGCAGTGAGCATAATTACCGGAATTATGCTGTCTTCCTAAGTTTTTCTAACCGCCTCTATCCCGTCCATCACAGGCATCATCACATCCATAATTATTAAATGAGTTTCTTCCTTTGCAGCAATGTCCAGTGCTTCCCTGCCATTTTTCTGCCGTGAATACCTTATATCCTTCTGTTTCCAGATAAATTTTAATGGCTGCTGCTATGTCTTTCATCATGACAAACCATATACACTGTACATACTTCCCTGTCTTTCAGTTAGTGTAATTCGAAGAATTAACTTTTATATTTTAACAATTGTTTAATTAGATTATAGTGGATAAGTTTAAGAATAAATGGGGTAAAACTTTAAATTGTTTAACCTCTTTTCTGTACATCACTATAAGTTATAACTTTCTGCCTTAAACCTGTCTCTGTTTTCTTTCTCTAGTGCAGGCTTCTCATCTTCTTTAATCATCATATTTATTTTATGTAAAAACATCTATAACCCCCTTAGCTACTATCGAGACTTTTCTTCATCATGTTGCTATTCTAAATATCTCAATGCCCTTTGCAATGTAATTTCAGGTCTTGTAGGTTCTACTTTTAGGATACAGGCAGTCTAATGAATTCCACACTTACACAGCTTACGTACCCATTATTAACAAGCATTGCTATCAGTCTGCACCATTTAGGATGGTTCACCTCTATGGCTCCATGAAATAAGTTCCTTTTCAAATTCTTCCACATCCATTGCTTTTGAGAATTTGAAGAATACAGTATATTTGGGTAAATTCTTCCATTATACTTTCCTTTTCAGATAGAAAAAGCACCTTTGCAGGTGCTTAATATTATTTACTGCATTATGCAAGCAGTTTTTCCTCCAAGCTGACATCAAGCCCGAACTCTTTCAAGTCCTGTTCCCTTTCATGTCTAATTCTGCCTTGATTATGTCAGCATTTCATAATAAGTCAGTGCCTCTCACATCATAGAAAAGGTTGCTCTTATCCTTTTCCCACTCTCCAACAGTTTCCTGTGCATTTTTCAAAAGCCGACCAATTGTATATTCAATTTCCTTCTTTTGAGTTTCTCATTAGCCATCATAATCACCTCTCTTTTTAAGTTCTTCATCCTATTATTGATAGATTCATTAAAAAGTTTCTTATCTCTTTTTCCCAATGTTCTTTAGCTCCTTCCTGCCCCTTAACATGAATACTCATCCCACTCCGGAACATAGACATATGCGATTCTCTATGTATTCTTCTATGCTCCTTAATCCTTTTTAGTTAAATTTCTGATAGCACGCTTTAATGAAGCTGAACTTTGCTTTGGTACATCATTTTCTGCAAAATTGTAAATTCATCTCTAACCCCTTGTTATTTTGCATTATACCACCATGTTTAGTTCCTTCAAGTCTTTTTACAAAACTAAAGCTTAAAATATATAAGTGAAAGTGATGTAAATTTGACTCCAAACTATTAAAAACACTAAACCAGAGTAAAGTAAATACCTTTCACAGTAAAAGCAATACTAAAAAGCTGCTGCAATTAACCTGAAAGATGTAGTTTCAGATCTGTTTTGCTATACCTCAGAGTGCAATAAATCAAAACCAAATTTGATTAAATTTCTGATTTTTATTGATATAATTTTATCATTTTATCTGGCAAATAGTGTTGCATTTACTATTTTTATAAAGTGTTGCACTTACCTTGAAAATCTAGCCTTTTTAAGTAAATAACCTCTCCTTCTCCTCCTCTGCTTAACCTGTGCTTTATCTCCCATTCTCTCTTCATAGCACTGCTTTTTATCTTCAAAGCTTTCTGTGTGACACACAGGGTGCAGGGGTGTCGTCCTCTGGTGTATTTTGGCTCCCTTGCCTAGTTATGCTCTGCCAGCCTTTTTCTACATCTGTAGCAAAGCCTGTGTAGTAGGTATTATCAGCGCATCTTAAAATATATATGTGATATTTCATTCTCCGTCCTTCTTCCAAATAAATATTCTCAAGAAGTAGAATAGCATTAAATGATATAGGTGTCAAGAGGACATCCATATTTAACAGATGTCCCATATTAATGTGGAGTTACTGTCAGCCTAAGAAGCCAAAAATTCCTGTAGACTGCGAGAACAATATTCCCATCATAAGAGGTGCTATATATCTTACCATAATTTCCTTACATTCTCTTTTTGTGGAAAAGTCGCCGTTCTCAAGCATTTCTCTCTCTATCCAGTCAAATGAATCCACCCAGCCTATAAAGATACAGGTTAAAAATGAAATGAGAGGCATAAGGAGAGCTGTTACGATATAATCTGCTATGTCAAGAAGCTGTCCTGTAGAACCATTTGGAAGAGGAACCTCAAAAGTAGAGAACGTTATATCAAGCAGATGATGACAGCTGTAACCACTGCAAATATTCCCACACCCATACATACTTTTTCCTGCCTGCGTGGAAGATTTCCATACAGTTAGCAACCAGTGTTTCCATAATGGATATACAGGAGTGAGTGTATCATACAACCATTACAAAGAAAAAGTATACTTACTAAATTTACCTGCAGCCACTATAGCCGCAAAGACCTTAGGAAGTGAGATGAACATAAAGGCTTGGACCTGAGCCCATTCCTTCCATTCCAAAGAAGACGAAAACCACAGGGATTATCATCATTCCTGCAATAGGGCACGCCTGTGTCAAATATTTCAATCTGAGTAATTGACTTTTCAAGATGAGCTTTCCTTCTACATAGGAACCATAGGTTATCATAATTCCCATAGATACGCTCAGAGAGAAGAAGAGCTGACCTCATTGCATCAAGTAGGATATTTAAGAACTTTGAAAGAGTAAGTCCTTTAAAAATCAGGCCTTAGATAGACCACAAGACCGTCCATACCTGTTCTTGTAACTCCTGTAGAGTCAGTATGCTAAGTGTAAGTGAGAAGATTGTAATCCCGATGATGAGACAAAGAAGCTGACATTACAAACTTTGAAAACTGCTCAATTCCTTCTCAACCTCTGTGCACTATCCAAATGGTTACCAGCAGGAATATCAGCATAAATACAATAGGCAGAGTTTCGGAGGTAATCAAAGCCACAAAATATCCGTCTCCTGCGGTCTCAACTCCATCAGTAACCACATAATCAAAAAGATATTTGGTTATCCAGCGCTAATCACCGAATAATATGTCATAATAAGAGCCGGTACTAAAAATGTAAGCTTGCCAAGGCAGCCTCACTTAGGAGAAATACTTCCAAAAGGCCTGCAAAGGCATTTTTCCTCGTTTTTCTTCCATCGCGATATCCGTAGTAAGTAAGTGTAAAGCCAAAGGTTAGTACTAACACCAAATAAATCAGAATAAATGGTCCGCCTGTCTTTTTGCGCAAATAAAGGAAATCTCCAGATATTTCCAACTCCTGCAGCACTTCCTGGCTGCCAGAATACAAAGCCTAAGCTCCCGCAAAACTACCTTTTTCTTATCCATATCTCCTCTCATTTATTATTCAAACCTCTATAGCATACAGTTTTTAAGAATATTTCCAGTACTTAGCTATGACAAATGGAATAGCAGTTAAATATAAATGTTATCCTCACTATTTTTCTATGTGACACTTAATTTAATCTCTAAGGATATATATAATAAAAGAAATTATTGTCTCTTTATTGACAATAATTGTTAAGTTTGATACAATATAACTATATATGATTTTGCATTACATATTTAATCTTATCTGCTTTTGTAACTCCCTTTAATTACTGCAATTTGCAGTTTTTATATCTAAATTATAACTTAGATGATTGGGAGGAATTAAATGAAGCTCAAAAACAAAAATGTTATTTCTTATTGGTATCCCTATTTTTCTGGTTATTATAATCCTGACTGCTGTTTCTTATACATATTCAAGGTCCTTGCTAATTAGCGAGAGCGAGGGATACAATGCTTGCTTATACCCAGAAATATGTTCTGACATAGAAACTATTATTTTGAGCAAAACTTATGTAGATGTATCCGCTGCTAATGTTTCAAAAAGGCAGGAAAGGGAGCATTGCTCTTAGATAATATAACCGATATGGCCAAGCAAATTACAGGAACTGATTTTTATGTAGCTTTTGATGATAAAACTTATCTAAGCGGTTTAGGATTAGTGCCCGATGCCAGCTTTGATCCTACTTCACGTGCTTGGTACAAAGCTGTAATGGGAACTGATAAAACCTATGTCTCTGATCCATATGTAGCTTTTACCGGAAAAACTTGTACTGGCAATCAGCCACGGCGTATCATATAACGGTAAGGCTGAGGTGTACTGGTGCAGATGTTGCAATGGATGAATTTCAAAGATTTAATCAAATCAATTAAATATGGAGAATATGGAAAGGCTTTTCTGGTAAACTAAATCAGGCAAATACATTATAGATGATAAGTATACTCTAGATGATAATGTTTCAAAGTAGAGAACGGACAGCTTGCTGAACTGGCAACAAAAATCAGTTCGGACAGTTGGATTTTTATCCGCCAAGGTAGAAGAGTAAGCCGTTTCTACGCTGTATGCCCTATTAAGGACCTAGACTGGGTTGTTGTGTTGGAAGCTCCTGAAAGTGAAGTAATTAGTGCTTCAACAGATTTAGCTTTTTTCATCTTCATTATCGGTATTGTTTCTATCCTCCTGTTATTAGTAATTATTTACCTAATTGCTAATTCAGTATCCAAACCAATCATCAGATTGAGCGAATGCATTCAGGGTATGGTAGAATATGACTTTACTCTTTCAGACACATCTCCATCAGTTATTTACTCTAAAAATAAAGATGAAATAGGCATAATTTCAAGAGCGCTTATTACCGTCAAACAAACAATACAGGGTATAATGACCCAAATTACGAGATATTGCCAATCAGGTTTCTGCCTCCTCTGAAGAACTCACTGCTTCAAGCGAACACTCTGCTGACATTTCTAAAACTCTTACAAATACTGTTGAAGAGATATCAAAAGGCGTTGTAATGCAGGCAGAGGATATGCAAAAAGGTGCTGAAGCTATGCGGGTTATGGATAATGCACTAACCTCAAATGAGTCAATAATTAAATCCTTTAATTCAACCATAGAAGAGGTTTCATCGGCTAAGGAGCAGGACTGACTACAATACTTAAGTTAATCAATACAACTAAAAGAACTTGGAACTTCTTCACAGAATGTCCATGAGTGTTATCTTAGATACAAACGAAAGGGCATTACAAATTTCAACTGCAAGTAATATGATTAAGTCTATTTCTGACCAGACCAATCTCCTTGCTCTCAATGCCGCTATCGAAGCTGCCAGAGCAAAGTAGCGGCAAAGGGTTTTGCTGTAGTTGCCGAAGAAATCAGAAAACTCGCTGAACAATCCAATCAATTTACTGAAGAAATTCAGGAGATGGTCAGGGTCTTACCGCAAAAGTGTCTGAAACAGTCGATATAATGGAAGTTGTTGGCAATACTGCAGCCGAGCAGAATAACAAGGTAAATGAAACCCAGGAGATATTCAATTTAATTTCATCTGAATTAGATAAAAATATGAGCGAAAATGAATAACTTGAATAGTTCAGTGAAGAAACTTGAAGTTACCAAAAGAGTCTCTTGTAGGCATAATTGAAACCTTTCAGCCCTATCTGAGGAAAATGCCGCAGCTGCTCAAGAGTCTTCAAGCCCTTAATTCCCAGCTTTATTCCTCACGGGAAGTTGCTTCTGCAAGTGCAAGCTTGGCAGAACTTGCTCAAGATATGATTGAAATGATAAATAAATTTAAGATTTAATCTCCTAACAATAACGGCCATACTGATTAACTCTCAGTATGGCCGTTATTAATTTAATTAAATTAAAGCTTTACATCTACATTGTTTCCAAGGTTTGGGGTAACAGAGTTCTCCCATCATCTTAACCATACCTGCTCCCATAGCCTCATTGGTGTCCATATTCTGTTTCATTACAGCAGTACTAACTGCTGACATGGTCTTTGACATAGCCATATCTGTAGAAAGAGATGCTATGCTCATTGCTAATCCGTCCATATTAACCTCCTTGTTAATCTAAGTCTTAATTACAAAGTGAATCCATTTACTCTGTAAGGGCATAGTAAAGACTCTTAACCATAACTCCTGTTGCACCTTCCTTAACATAGCCATAAGCCTTTTTCAACACTCGCTGTACCGGCTATATCAACATAGAATCCAAGGAATTTCCTTTGCAGGAATGATCCTACAAAAGAGTCCTGCAGTCATCATTTCCACCCATTCTTCCTCCACTGTTTTTAAGGTCAGCAGTCTTAGAATCATTCATCTTCTTGTAATAGTCTGTGGCAGGCATCTTCCAAACCATTTCTCCAGCTCTCTCATTGCCTTTCACCAGCTTATTATAGAAGTCGTCATTGTTGGTTACAACTCCACTCACCCTGCTCACCCAAGAGCCATTACACAAGCCCCCGTTAAGGTCAGCAAGGTCAATGAGCTTTGTTGCTCCAAGGTTGTTTGTTGCATAGTAAACTGCATCGGCAAGTGTAAGCCTGCCCTCAGCATCTGTATTTACTATTTCAATAGTCTTTTCCACTCATTGAACCTATGATATCGCCATTTCTGTAACCATCACCGGATATCATATTTTCGCAGTGCCACTACAGCAAATACATTTACCTTAGCCTTAAGAGCTGCGAGTGCATTCATTGCACCTATTACTGTACCTGCACCACCCATATCAGTATGCATGTCTACCATTCCTGTTGCAGGCTTAATGGCATAACCGCATGCTATCGTAGGTAAGTCCCTTTCCCTACAAGGGCGATCCTCTCATCTGATTCAGGGTTGTTGTAGTATTCCATAACTATGAGTTTTTGGCTCTTTAGCACTCGCTCTGGCAACAGTTAAGAAAGGCTCCATTCCTATCTCTTCTATTTCCTTTTTGCCGTAAACGGTAACTTTTACCCTTTGCCTCAAGTCTCTCTTTAGTTATATCGGCTAAAGTTTCAGGATAAATAACATTTCGCAGGCTGATTAACCAGGTCTCTGGTTAGAAAATGGACTCAATCAGCTTCTTAGCCTCATCTATACCCTTCTCAGCCCTGTGCTCCTTACCGGAATCGGATTGTAGTTTACTATGAGTTCAGGCGTTTCCTTTTTCTCTGATTTGAAATTTGTCAAACTTGTAAGTAGCGTGAAAGCATACCCTCTGCTATAGCCTCCGCAAAGCTTGTAGTTGCAAAAGATTGTTTAACTTAGGGTATGTTTAACTCTACCTCTGCTACCTTGTTCTTTAGCAAGACTTCAGCTACCTTGAAAAAGTCTTTCTAAGCATATCGAAACTCGATATCTTCTTCCTTGCCAAGACCAATGAGAAGATTGCACTCAAATTTCTCATTCATTGAAAATAAACTTCTTCAACCTTACCGGAAAATACTTCCTTTTTCAGCTAATGCCTTTACAAATTCTGTATCCAGTCTGTCTTCAAATACGAGTTCTGCCTTAACTCCGCCTGTTTTTGCAATATTAAATTTCATATATCCTCCTAAAATTTGAGTTAAAAATCAGTAAACCTATTCTAACTCATAATCAAATAAAAACAAACTATTCATAAAATTTTTCTTAAATAGATTGAGGCTAAGTTTTGAGTAAGCTTCCATCTGAGATATACATATCCTTTACAAAAATTTTTCTATTATAATTAGGGGTACATTAATCCTATTAAGACAAAAACAGCCATGAGCATTAAGCTCCCCGACTTTACTTTATCTTTTCAAGCTGTCCCTATAGTCCATTATCCCGCCTATATTTACCACCTTTTTAAATCCAAGCTTAGTAATCCTCTGTCCCGCCATACGCTTTGCTTCTCGCACCACTGTGGCAGTATACATAGATAGGCACGCTCTTGTCCTCAAACATTGTCTCAGCTTCCATAAATCTGCTAAGCGGAAGATTGATGCTTCCCCAATATGGCCGTCAGCATACTCAGTCCGCCTCTCTGGCATCAATGAGTATAGCCTTTTCCTCTGTCTGATAGTCCTTAAGTCCATCATTGATATCAGGACCGTTTAATAAATCAAATATTCCCATTTTATCATCCTTTCCTCTATTCCAACATTTTCAAATACATGTCAAGTCTGGAGTTCACATAACCCTGCAAACAGTTTCTCCATTGCTGAAAGATTATTTTTTCATGATACTCGTCAAAAGCCTTGTAATATTCCATCCTATCCGTAAATTTTATATCTATTGGAGGATACCTGCCTTCATAAGTTCCAGATTAACCAAAAAGCCGTCCTGTTCTTCCGTTTCCATCTATAAAAGGGTGTATTCCTTCAAACTCTATGTGAAAACGAGCCAGCTTAGTTATTATATGCTCCTTACCTTCCATAAGCTTCTTCAGCAGTTCTTCCATTTTCGGCTCAATCATATAAGGCTGTACAGGCTCATGCTTAGCCCCCATTATACGAACCGGCACTTTTCTATATACTCCTCTGTCATCCTTGTTACCTACAAGCACAAGAAAAATGAATCTGCTTGATAATACGCTCAGTCAGTGGCTCATTTTGCTTTACCAATTCACTTACAAACTCAAAGGCTTCCTTGTGTCCAACCGCTTCCATATGGTCTTTTAATGGTTTTCTATCTATTGTCAGACCTCTAAGTACCAAATCTGTTTCCCTTAAAGTAAGAGTATTCCCCTCTATAGCATTTGAGTTATAGGTATACTCTACGGTAAACTCTTCATTAAGTCTCTTTATTTCACCCTCTGTAAGCGGCCTTCTATTATCCAATTTTTTTCTTTTTATCTATAAGTGTAAGTAAGCTTTCGTTTTGATTTATATCTCCCATCGACAGGTTTAACTGTATCAAACGGAAATTTTCAGGTTTTCCTTCTTTAATTACTCTGGATATTTTCCTTCTTCACACAAACTCTGATTCTTCTGTCCGAAATTCCCCATTTAGCTGATGCTTCATTTACTGTCATATACATAAAATTATTCCTCCTATATTTTATATAATATCACTTTATCGGAATAATATCAAGTTTATCGGAATAATGTTGAATTTATTAATACTTCTTAAACTCTTTTTAATACATAACAATGTTCCACTTTTTCCCACCAACTTATCACCTTCAAAATCAAGCTCTATAACATAAGGCATCCGGTCTATAATTCTTAAAAATCATCACAGCCAAAACTCTTATCATAAAAATTAAGTATCGTGCTAAAGTGCGGTTCCTATGTACCTACTACACTTCCTTATCTATATTATCTCTTAAAATCTCAGTCAAGGCTCTCATCTTTCGCTTCTGCACCATAGCAATAGATTCACCGCCTTCTTCGTGATAATCATGGTCATCGCCAGCGTTTTCTAAACATACCTTGATTGTTACCGTTTTTCTCCTTTTTCACGCTCTCTTAAATCTTCGTCTGTTATTATGTCCTTACCAAAAATCAGCAGAATCAGCAATGGTATCCATACTTCTTTTTATACGGACTGGAATAAAATGCGTCTATATGTTTATCTTTTAAAAGACTCAAATACGATGGCTGAGTCTTTTTCCCCTCTCCCGTAAAGTGGTCTTGTTCTGTCGTCTTCCCAGAGCATGTTTCAGGGCTGTGCATAGCGAACAAAAATAAATTTTGGTCATATTATATCTCCTCGTAATTAACTGGTTTTTTCTTAATCCAGTTTACCACCAATCTGTTAATTTTTCTATGTTTTATAAGCTATAATCTGCGAATATCAAAACTGTCATCTTGCCATTTTTCGGAACTTTTTATCCTGCAATTTTTGGGTTTTTCATCCTGCATCTTTCAGAACTTTGCTCCTGACTTTTCAAATTTTTCTACCATTTTACAAAATAATCGCATTTTAAAAATATGATCAAAGCTCAAAATACAAAAAGCCCCAAGATAGTAATCACCTTTAAATGTGCACTTCTTGGGGCTAATTAATAATAGTCAATAAACTCAAATAATTCTTCAACTGTAACTCCCAGAGACTTTTGCAATATCCATAGCCAACTTTTAGCGAGGATTGTATTTACCATTTTCAAGATGTACTATAGTTTCCTCCTCACCAACAAGTTCAGCTAACTCAGCCTGCTTATAGTTAGCTTTTTCACGGTATTCTTTCAGTCTAGTTATAAGTGCCATATCATATCCCCTTCAGTATCCATAATATAAAAAATAGAATTGTGCATAAATTGAGTAATCAAAATTGAAATTACTATAGCCCAGCCCATAATTGATGGCGAAATTACATTGACATAGCCTAATATTTCCCTGCATAGCTATAATAAGCATTACAACTATTAATAGTTTTAAGACATATAGCATCACATCTTCTAATAATTTCTGCAAGTTCATCTATGCCTTCTTTAGTATACTTGCTAATTCTTATACTGTGAATAAGACAGTATAAAAACAAAGTGTCCCTCCTGCCAAACATTGTATTACAGGATAGTAAGAATTCCAGTCTTCTCTTGACAACATCCAGTAGTAACCCACAGCTAAGATCGCAAAAGATAATCTTAGTTGCAATAATTTCCTTTACCGATACTTTTTAATCATAACAAATCCTCCTTTATTCTATGTGATATATTTCTCACTTATGTTATAAATATATCACTTTATATCATTGTCCAATATGTAAGTTATAAATATTTCACTTTTACGTTTATACCTATATAATCCCTATTCAATCATATTTTACATTTTTCGTTGTAAAAATGTTAAATTAACATTTTTCGTTGTAATTTTTGTTTTTAATATAATATCTCATATAATTAGTTTTTACTCTGTTTTTGATCTTTATATGAGGTAGGATATGTACAGAAAATGTAGAAGAACTTTATAAATGGAAAGATAAAAAGAATCGTAAGCCCCTTATTATCGAAAGGTGCAAGGCAGGTTGGAAAAAACTTGGCTTATGAAAGAATTTGGAGATAAGGCTTATTCAGACTATATCTATATCAATTTGACTCCAACTCTGTAATGGCAGATTTATTTTTCCACTGATTTGAACATCAGAACGAATTATAATGGGGATTGAGCTTTATGCAGAGTCAATTCTGCTACTACTTTCTGCTTATATTTGATGAAATACAGGAGGTGCAAAAAGCACTCGCCTCGTTAAAATACTTTTGTGAAAATGCCCTGAGATACCACATTATATGCGCAGGTTCTCTTCTTGGTATTGCACTCCACAGCGGAACTTCATTCCCGGTTGGCAAGGTGGATTTTTTGAATCTTTATCCACTTACCTTCAAAGAATTTTTGATAGCCGTTAAAGGCGAACGTTTTTGCTAAACTACTGGAAACCTCCGATTATACAATGATTACATCTTTTAAAAAACTTATATTGATGCACTTAAACAATATTACTTTGTGAGCGGAATGCCGAAGCTGTTCAAAATTTTTATGAAGAAAAAGACTTTAATGAAGTAAGAAATATCCAAAAAGAATTCTGTCTGCTATGAACAGGACTTTTTCAAAACATGCACCAAATGATATGGTTCCTAAGATAAGAATGATTTGGAACAGCATCCCTCACAGCTTGAAGGAAAACAAGAAATTTATCTATGGGCTTGTGCGTGAAGGCGGAAAAGCCAAGAGACTTTGAGACTGCAATTATGGCTTAGTGATTGTGGGTTAATACACAAGATAAGCAGGGTAAAAATCAGTCGGAATACCGCTAAAGGCCTATGAAGATTTAAAAGCTTTTAAGCTATTCATTGTGGACATCGGCCTTCTTGGCTGTATAACAGGCCTGTCTATCAGACTATACTTTACAAAATGAATTATTTACGGGTTTAAGGGAGCAATTACGGAGCAATATGTCTGCCAGTAATTAAAATCAGTTTCTGACTTAGGACTTTATTATTACACCAACGATAGGGGTTCCTGTGAAGTTGATTTTGTTGTCGATACAGGCGAACAGGTTATACCGTTAGAGGTAAAAGCAGAGATAATCTAGCTAAAGAGTCTTTAAAACATATCGCGAAAAAGTATAACCCTAAACTTTCCATCATATGTCAATGGCTGACTTCAAAAGCTGAAGATGGCTTATCAATCTTCCCTCTTTATATGGCAGAAGAATTTTTCATATGAGCAAACTCCCATATTATCTTAATTTTTTAATATAATTTTAGATATATACTATATTTTTGACATAGTAAATGATAAAAATTAAACTATTATAATAATCAGAACATACCATTAGAACAAGGAGGAAAACTATGGAAGGTATCAAAAAAATTTACCTGACAATCCTATCGTTTGTTGTAGTAATTACAGTATTTACAGCTTGTGGAAACAGTAAGGATAAAGAAAAAGCACAAGATTCGATGAGCAAAGATTTAATTAAAAAGCAATGTATCATGTGAAAAAGCAGGAAATGAGGGATAATAACTTAAATTCTACGGTAGATGCTGATGTGTAGTACGGATAGTTCAAATGTTGAAAAATCATCTAAAAATAAAAGTGAAGAAAAAGATTCGAATGGTCATAGTGGATGACAGAACATGATGTGGATATGGGATATGTTCTGAGTGCTTTAAAATGTGGTACTAGCAGATGGAGAAATTCGTACAAGCAATGATGAGGCTCCTGATGATGAATCTAAATTTTTGGTACAGGATATAGATATCGAAAGCAGATATTAAATATTTATATGTGAGATAGATAATAAATGGCAGGTTTTTCAGGATATAGCAATAAGTTCTTGGGTAATACCTGAAGGCGTAGCACATTTTGAGGCAGGAAATAATAGAAGAGATAAAGAAAGAATATTAGTTAAAATTACAGATTTTACCAAGGAGTTTAGCTATTTTTTGGAAATAAAAGACAGAGGAAATAAACCCTGTACAGATAAAAGCTTTAAAAAGAGGCAGGTATATTGCGGCATCAAACCGGTAAAAATAGTGAATTACAGGGTATAAAAGGTATGGTTTAACGGCGAGATAATTGAGGATAAGCCTGAAATGTCAAATCCCATAGAGCTGAGAGAAGTATATGAAGTATCGACTTTTAGAATAAAGATAAAGCGATACTGTTTCTCTTACTATTTTCTCGTAACCAACACTGCCTATCGGAGAATAAAAACAAGAAATTGTCTAGTGATAAAAATCCCCAAGACCTATGTTGTTATCCAACAAAAGTCTTGGGGCATTTTATTCTTAATCATCAAACTCCTTACAATAGCAGATACAGTCTGCTTTGCATCTACCGTAAATCATAACTGTATTTTTCATTTGTGTAAAGAGTGGGTTCTCTATACCTGAAGCCTGTTCCTTACCACGCTTAAGAACGAGAAACTGTTCTAGCAAGGTGGGCAGTGATGATAGGCATCTCCATAGATTGGGCTGCCAGGATCGTCAAGGGCTGCAGGGTTAACTACATCATTGGCACCTATAACTATGGCAACATCCGTCATAGGCATCTGTGGGTTCATTTCATCCGCTGTCTTAAGCTTCTCATAAGGGATGTCAGCCTCTTGCAAGAGAGTACGTTCATATGACCCGGCATTCTTCCTGCAACAGGGTGGATGGCGAAAGTTTACTTCTGCACCATTATTCTCAAGCTTTTCGTAAGTTCCTTAACTGCATGTCTGAGCCTGTGCAACCGCCATACCGTAACCCGGTATAAATACTACATTCTTAGCTGCTTCAAGTATCATATAAGCATCTTCTGTAGAAATTGCCTTGGCTTCTCCATCTCCACTTGCACCGCTCTTACTTGCTCCACGTCAGCTTTGCCAAAGAGAAGGCTGTAGAAACTTCTATTCATTGCCTTACACATGATAAGAGTAAGGATGAGTCCTGATGTACCTACAAGACAACCGGATACTACAAGTACTGTATTATTTATTGCAAAGCCTGCAAATGCCGCTGCAAGTCCTGACAGGGCATTCAGGAAAGAGATAATAACCGGCATATCTCCACCACCGATGCATACTACAAGGGTGATACCTGCGATAAGGTGGCGCAGTTACTAAAACTATGCCATAAAATCCCAAGTTTCACTGCCACAGAAAGCATACATAACTATGCCCAGCTATACCTGCGATTACCAAGGGCTCCGTTTAATAAATTTTCTTGCCCGGAATAACTACCTGTTTCTTAAATAACTTGCCTGAAAGCTTGCCCCAGGCAACAACTGAACCTGTAAATGCAACCGCACCGATTGCTATTGTAAGTCCTAGTGTAATGTCAGTAAATGCATCTGTCTTAGTGGCATCTGTAGACATATACTGAGCTATAGCTACAAGAAGAGATGAAAGACCACCAAAGCCGTTAAAAAGAGCTACAAGCTCAGGCATGCCTGTCATTTCAACCTTCTTTGACCATATCGCTCCAATAACTCCACCTACAAGTATTGCTAAAAATTATATAAAATATCCGTTCTTTAGAATGTCGTTATTCCGAGAACCAAGTACATCTTTTCACATTACGGTAACGGTTGCAATAAGCATACCTACCGCAGACATAAAGTTTCCTTTTCTCGCTGTTTCTGCCTTACCGAGAAGCTTGATACCTCTGATAAAGAAGATGCAGGCTATCATATATGAAACCATTATTATGCTGTTCATTTAATCCTCCTTATTCTGCCTCATTATTTCTTTTTCTTAAACATACCAAGCATTCTGTCTGTTACCATGTAACCACCTATAACATTGATAGTAGCAAATACAATGGCAAGAAACCAAGTGCAGTACCTACAGGTCCTTCGATATTTAAAGCAGTAACTGTTATCGCACCAACTATGGTTATACCTGAAATTGCGTTAGTTCCCGACATAAGCGGTGTATGAAGCTGTGAAGGCACCTTTGCAATAAGCTCAACTCCGAGGAAACCTGCAATTACAAATACGAATATAAGCATTATCATAATCTGTATTTCCTTTCTTTATACAAATCTCTCAGTGAATTATTTTTCCATTCTGAGTAAGGACAGCCCTTCATTATCTCATCTTCAAGATTAACAACGAGTTCATTCTTCTCCTTGTCGTGGAAATGAGTTAAAAATGCACTGATATTGCCCTGAAAGCATAAGAGAAGCATCAAAGGCCACCTGTCTTTCAAGCAGAGTCACCCGACATAATGGTAACTCCGTTTTCAGTAACTTCATTCTCAAAAAGCTTAGAGCCTTCCACATTACTCCTGTTGAAACAGCCATGTCACTACAATAGAGCCCGGGCTGCATCGGTCAAGCACATCCTTCTTTATAAGAACAGGCGCTCTTTCTGCCGAAATACCTTAGCAGTGTGTAATAACCATTTGCCTTCTCGCACACTCATGCCTGAGCTTCCTCTGCTTTTGCTATCTGCTCAGGTGTCAGCTCTTTGCATATCCCTGCTCAGTCTGTCCCATTTCACCGAGGTCAATCTTTACAAAGTTCGCTACCAAGACTCCTTACCTGCTCCTCAACCACAGGTCTTGTATCAAAGGCATCTACCCTTGCACCAGAGACGCTTTAGCATGTAGCTATGGCCTGGGAGTCCCCGCAACTCAACACCTATGATAAATACCTTGGCAGGAGAAATAGTTCTGCAGGCGTCATCATCATAGGGAAAATCTTAGGGAAGCTTTACAGCGGCATTAAGTACAGCCACACAGCCTGCAAGAGAAGCCTGAGAGGACTGTCACATCCATCTTCTGCGCAAGTGTGGTTCTTGGTATCATTTCAAGCGAAACCGCCTGAATACCGTCACTAGCAAATTTATTTAACAGCTCCTTTTCATTAAACGGATTCGAGGCTAAGCTGTGAGTAGGTATCCTTTCAGTAAGCTCCTCCGTACTTTGTCAGGCTTTGAAGATACGCGCTGTCAATCCTCAAGGTCAGCATATCCCCGCCTCATTACTTGACACAATCTCTGCTCCGCTTCCTCAGGTCACGCTGTACTAGACCTCGATTTAAGTCCTGCTCCGCTTTTAAGCAGACCCTTTGAGAATGAAAATCCCATTCCTATAAGCTATATCCAGCGGGTACCATAGCCACTCTGGTCTCCAGGCATCAGATTCTGCAAAATCAATGCCTTCTATGCATGTGTCATTGGTCCTTTCCTTAAAAGTTTTAGTCCCTGTTGTCGGTATACTGCAGCCACATTGTGCATTTCAGTCCAAATTCTTCTTTATATTGCAGAGATTATATATCATTATTTTTATTTAAATATCCAGTGGGTATTGTGTATTAAAATAACGTGAATATGTTGTGGATATGATGACATATATTATTGTCATCTTTTCTTAACCTACTATGATCATTGATGTAAATCCAGGATTTGCACTCTGGAGTCTGATTAAGTCTTGACTTCATAACTGCAAATTTTATATCTATGGCTATGAGAGCTTCCTGTATGAAAGCATTGATGCAGCATATTGTGAAGAATTTGGCACTATAATTAGATCTTTTGTTTTACATGTGCCTTTTGTTGTATAATACGTTGACAATATGCGAGCAAGAAGAAGCTATTTTGGAAATGTATTGGATTGCGGACAATTTTGAGAAATAATATAAAACCATCAGGGGGATAAATATATGTTTATAAAGTCGAATCATGTTTGCTATGGTGAAGGAAAATACCGAATCAATCAGAAATCTGTCTCTTCTCGTGGATGCGATGGCACAGATAGGCTGCTGTCTCTCAACAGAGCATTATAAGCGTCTGGATCTCTCTGCCTATGGATGGGTCTACCTACGATAACTTCCTTAAAAGTGCTTTGAAAAATCGATAGGCGGCGTCTACCAACCTTTGTTGAAGTGCAGATAGTATACAGAGTTGTTAAGGGGGTTTCTTGACGTAAAGAGAGCTAAGACAGCAAGCTTTGGCATCAAGATATTGGATGAAAAATAATTATGAGATTTGCACTCAGACAAGCAGTAGATCTCATTCTAAGAGTACCTTGGCGAAGATTATGCTCCTAATGTGTGTGATTTTATAAGAGGAATTACGATTATCTGCTGTCCAGATGGGAGCCAAATCTATACGACAGCTCCTTTTCCTTGAGAGGCAATGGAAATGTTTATGAAGGCTGATATGAAGGAATAATGCCCTTGGATAGCAGTGTAGCGATAGACTGGTTTTCTTTTGGGAGCTACTCACCTGAGGAAGGGTAATTGTGCAGCACTGTCTCAGGACATAAAAAGGAGGTGTCAAAATCCTGCCAAATAGGCTATAAGATGAGATTGAGGATCTCTCTCAGGGCATGAGCTAACTAAAGAAGCTGCACATTGCTGCGCTATCTCCTCTATGTCTCATGAGATGAAAAAGCTGCACAGGGTAGAGGCCTCTTAGCAGTGAGACAATCTTCCCTCCGCAAGACTTTCCGAAAGATCTTGGCTACAAAGGAGGGGAGTTAGCAGTGAATTTGCTCCTGATAAACGGAGACTGGAAGGACTGTTTCTAGTATTCTTATTAGGAGAATTAAAGGACTGTGATAACAGTCCCTTTGGAAGATTTGCTGGCGACATAAACAAAATTTTGATAAATTTATATCTCTCTGTTTCTCTCTTGATTAGCTTCTTTTTAGTATTTATCTCATGTTCTCGCCTGTACCTTGTTTGAAACGGTATTTACGGTATATTTTGTCTCTTCCAATATCCATTATTAACTGTTTATGTTGTGATTCTTTATTACCTTTTTCTCCAAGTCCTCCTTTTCCGCTTTTTAGGTAGAAGAAAAAACAGTAAACTCTTGTGGATTTACTGTTCCTGTGTTTATCAAACTAAATTTTGCAAATTATTATTTTTGATTCTTTGAGTTACTATTCTATTATCCAATGAACTAAAATTAAATTTAGCACCATTAAAATTACAGACACAAATAGAAATTATGCAACTATATCTGTAAAATGATAATTTCAAAGTAATGAATAGATTTAGATATCGTAAATACTAATTATAAAAGGCAATGGAATCAATGCTGGTATATATCTTCTTATCATAAGATTTTGTATTATATGAATTACTAAATGGCCATAAAAGAATAAATACTCCCTATCCAAATTATATAAATTTCCTAAAATATGCTTATATACCTGTTAATAAGCACATATTATATAATTCTTTCAAGAACAGCTATTGCAAAATCTTCTACTGCTGTACTACTGTATAATTTTTTCAAGGTACTTATATTTTTTACTAACCGTATTCCTTTTTCAAACCATGTTCTAAAACTCTATTATTTCTTCCATTTCATGAATCATGGAAACAATAGGAACAACCAAACACTCTTTCCATTTTATCCCCTTAAACACGAATTTGTTTGTCTAAGCATCATCTTCAATATTATACCCATTTTTTTATCTCCTTTCTAAGTTTTTATTATTTTCTGTCCTTATGAGGTTAACTCCTTTGCATTTGTGTTAACTTAGTTAAGCAGCTTAAACTGTAATTTTCTATCTCTTTTCTTTTAACTTCTTCTGCCTCTTGATGCAACCTTTTTGTGTATTATGGAAGGAATACACTCATCCTTTTGTATAAGTGCCCAAGAGGCTCTATCTGAACTTCATTTTGGATGAATTCATAGCTTATATTTACCTTTGAGCATACCTGAAGCAGAGGTCACATATATTGTTGCTGTTTATCATCCTTAATAAGAGGGGTATTGAATCTCACCTTCCACACAAGTTACCCGGTCTTTAAAATCAAGTGACTGTCTCACCGCCTGGTCAAGCCTGATGTAGACTCACACGATAATTTGTTGGCAAACCCTATCCTCCATCTATAAAGTTTGACCGCATTTTAAATACATGGTTTACGACTTCATCCATTGAAACTCCTAATATATCGCTTATTTAGCATTGGTATATTTTATGTTTCTGAATTATTCCTTTCTCCCTAAAGGCATGGGAGAGAGGTGGCAGAGTCCGTTCACACTATGCCTGCCAAAACCGATTTTTTTAGAATCGTTTTCAGTTTTCTTACATTCTTAAATGTAACTACAATTGCCTATTCCGCTATATAAAACTCCTAGTTTTATAAATCTCTCAGTCATCTCAGCCGAATAAGAATAGCAATGATAACCTTTATATTAGCCGAAACTTTTTAGCAGGGATTGTAAGTATCCTCACGCATCCCTGCTATGAATCACATAACAACAGGGCTTGTTCAACTCTTTGGGTAAGTTCAAGCTGCTTCATAAACCAGTGTTTCTGCCTCTTTCATTTTTCGTTTTTCTGCCCTTCTTTCTAAAGTAGTCGAAAATTGATTTCAATTCTATTGCTACCACCTTTTTAATACTTAAGGCAATCTCCCTAAGCTCTTAAGAGCTTCTTCATGACAGGTCTTTAGACTGTCTACATCACTGTGATGTACTCCAACTGCCAAAAATCCTATCAATTCTCAGCCAGTTTAACTGAGCTTTTCACTGGTCGCAAATCAGTACCAATATTAAGCAGGGGCGAAATGCCGACGAGAGCAGGCTTTTCTATCAGGCCTCTTTCTATCCTCATCATACCAGTCATCACTGCGGAGTTAGGCTCTAAACATTTTATATTCCAATCTGGTCTCCTGCACTCTATTATCAGTCGTGGCTTAAGATGGACACCTGCCCAAAGCAGGCTTAAATCATGCTCCATAGCATTTACATAGTCTCTATAGCTAAATTTGACATAGTTTGGTTATATAACCTTATCTCTGGTAATTGACCGATCTGTTATTATGATAACACATAAGAAATAATTTTACTATTCTGGTCGGCTTTAGTCAATAATCAAGCATTTTACACTAATATCTGTACAAGGCATATTTATGCATTTTCTATATGACCTACCTCATAGTCTGGCTCCCATCTCATAACACTATGGCTTTTCTCATTCTAATTCCTGTATTGCTCATCCAACCTACAAGTACAATATTGTAAAAGGGCTTAGCCTCAAATACGTTTCTTAATAGTAAAAATTAAAGACGACATTAGTAGAATAGTAAGTATAACTATGATAATAACAGGCTCTTGGTCTTACTCTATTAATAGAGTCTCTCTCAATCCGTTTTTTATTCTAAATTTTTGCAGGCTTTTAGCGTTGTTGTTAACTGGCCGTCCAGTTATCACACCCAGCATCATGATAGGATATCCAAGGCGGCAAATTTCATAGGGATTCTCCTCATCAGAGACTGGCTTCCCATACTGCTGATTTGCATCTAAGTATGGCCTCATAATTTTTTCCTAAAATCAAGCCTGTATTGAGTTAAGGGTTTTACTGCAGCGTTTTCCTTCTCTAGCAAAGGAGGCCTTAAATTAACTTAAAGACCGCTCATCCCACCTCTACAGGCGGTTTTTCGTAGCTGGCATTGATCACGTACTCACTCTACATTAAGGGGTATAAAGAGTTTCGCGGTACGAAGCTGCTATATAAGGCATGGAATAGTACTGAAACAGTAAGCAAAGGCCTATAACCTTATTCCTGGTACTGCTCTGCATCTCTTTGCCACCTCTTCCTGGGTATCATAAGAGTCATATCCGTACAGGAACCCCTTCGAAGTAAGGTTTTGGTACTATAGAGTTATGTAGTAAGAAAGATTTGATACCACCTTGATAGGCTTTCACAATGTTTCTTCTCCTCCAAGGGCTGCCATGGTTATCCACTCGCAGATATCCTCGTTTATCACCTCAACATTGTTATGTTGAGAGAGAGAATTTTAGAATTTTGCCTTAGTTTCGTCTATCTTTACCGCTATTACTCTGCTCTTGCGCCCAGAGATACTCTGGGTTACAGTACCTATGCTGGACCAATTCGAAGTAATTGTGTCATCTCTTTCCTATGTCTGCTGCATCCACTATCTTTTTTCAAGTATGATAGTGTTTGCAGAAAGTTCTAATCAATTTTTTTCTGAAAGTAAACTCATACTTTTAAGTATTGCAATTGTATTTTTGTATGTCCTAAATCTGCTATTCCAATCTCCTCTTAGTTGAATTCTGGCTCCACTTGGCATAGTATTTCAGTGTCATGGGTGAAAGATTGCCTCTGCATCCTCCGCACAAAGAAGCATTCCTGCTATAAGACTCTGCAAGTTTGAAGGGTCGAAGATTGTGCACCACTTACCTCTTTCCAAATCCATATCTCTGCCTTAATTCCTTCCTTGATCTCTGAACCATCTGTAAGTATCTCTTGCTTCCCAACTCACTCTGTGAACAAAGTAACTTTTGATTCTGGCACTTTCACACTTTATAATCTCTCTCCAACCTGGAACTGGTGCACTCATAAAGTCATCAAACCTCTATCCTCAGGTTTGGCTTCTGCCTGATAGCCCCCGCACTTTCAGCCTTGCCTCCTGCCGTAAAGCTTACCAAGAGACTCCTTTGCCTCAGCCTCGTTTATCTTGCTGCTCCGCCTTAAGCAGGCTAGCACTGTTGTCCCACTGCTCACAAACTCTTCCTCTGTCTTGTAAACTATCTTCCTGGTCTCAGTAAGAACCCTCTTTACATCCTTTTCTTGCAAAGAGAGCATCTCAGGATTTTCTTTCACCTTATGCTACTTCTCAAGGAGAGACCAAACATATCAAGGTCACCAAACCCATTTAGTTTGGAGTTAAATGCCTTAGCTTATTTTCTCTGAAGTCCAGGCATAGCCGAATATAAAAGTGAAGCTCTATCATTATACTCAAAGGTTGTAAGCACCTCTTAAGACGAGGAAGTTTATCCTCCTCCTTAGCAAGGAGCCAAGGCTCTGTCTCATCTATACTTATTGCAACGCTTAAATAAGGTAAATATCTCCGTCATCGCATCGCCTCTAATGAAGCTCCTTCCATCTGTCTACTACTCTGTGGAGGCAGTCACGGCACTCTCTTGCTTCAGCATCAACAGGTTCTTCTACTCCTGTAGACCAAGTCTCCATTAAAAATACTTTATTGCTCAATACACGTTCTGCTAACAAGATTGCCAAGGTATTGAAGGAGGTCAGAAGGTAAATGCCTAAAACATGAGCTCCCAAGTGATTACCTGTCATTTTCATATGCATTTCAGAAGCACGGCGAAGTGTACGGCATCTACTCCAAAGAGGTCTCATTATGTCATCCGTATAGACAATATTTCCCTTTGACTTACTCATCTTCTCCCACTCCTGCAAGAGCTTGGTGATGTCCGAATACCTGCTAGGAAGAGGCTCATCAAGGCCATAAGGAAGATAGGCTTATATGTATGGAACGGATAATGTCTCACTGGCAGATGTAAGTCCGCAGGCCAGTATTTTATAAAGGTTCTATATTTCCATCTGCACCATAGCCAAGTCCTGTGGTATAGTTTGTGCGGGCATCGCTTCTACATATAGACTATGACAAGGTTTAGGGTCGTAAAATCAACAGGTATACCCTGTGTAAATGAGTCTTGATACGCAAAGGTCCTGAAGTCCTGTATATAAGGTGTTGTTCATCATCTCATTTTTTCTGAGGATAGGCCTATGTGCTTTAGCGTTGTTGATATGTTCAGCTAAGCCTGTCAGTATACTTCTGCTCATCTTAGCAGCTCTTTTCCTTCTGCAGGATGTACTTTCCATGGCACTCAGGATATTTTATCCATAAGCTGTGCATTTGTATAGCAATGACACTCAGTGCAGTATATCTCCTTATAAGAAGAACTCCTCAGATACTAATTTTTATCATAAAGTTTAAATATCTTCTGTACCCGCTTCCGTATTGTGGATCTGTAGTACGTGATGAAGCGGTCAAGAGGTGCTGTGCTAACCTGCAAGGCCAACCCTCTGCTGCCGCTGTCTACAAACTTTAGTGTCTGTCTGGGTTTATTGTCTTGTCTCTCATTCCCATTATGCTCTCATCTGTTCCGTCTGAAACCTTACATCATAGCCCTTTACGCTTAAATCTGGCTACGTGCAATCTGCAAGAAATAATCTCGTAGGTACGGCTGATATGTGGCTTCCTGAGTGTATAAGCTTTCATCGCTGTTGTAATATAATATGGTCTCGACATCTCCTCCTGTCTTTTTATAGGTTTGCCCTAAGTCTACTTTCCTAACTGCATTTTCGTCAACTGCATCAATTCTTTCCTTTTCTTTAACATCCAACCACTGGAAAGTGATGATATAAGCAAGCAATATAACCCAAACGCACCTCCTACTACCAGCCGTGGCCTCTAGAGGTTCCTTTTTATGCTCGCGTTTCCTGGTTATCACCGCCTGACATTACTTTTATTGCCAGCCGCGATCAATAGCTGCAGCTTGACATCATCACCTATTAGCGAGTCTTTGGAGTGCTAGCCAAACTTCTTCTTTACATCTTTCTTCTGGTCCATTCATAATGAGGGTGGCAGCTTCAGAGCGACTTCGCCCGTGACCTCATCCTGCTGTCTGGAGGTTGGCAGCTCTGTCTCATGACCTTATCGAGCAATCATCCTTTTGGTCTAACGGGTGTCGATTATCATCTCTTTGGCATAGTTCTTGCGCTGCCATTCTCTATCGGTTACACGCACATAACCATCTCCACATCTCCGTCAGATACCGGCACGGTATAGGTTCCGCCTGCCTCTGGAATCACTCTGCTTTGACTTTCCATCTCACACTGCAGCGTCTCACCTTACAGTTACCTGTAAATACATGTCATCGACACTTCCTCTCTATTTGACATCTCTTTGTACCGAATCTCACCTATGGCATTTGGTTTGTTTCTATCAGTGGCCATGCAGTTTCTAAAGTCTCCGGCTACTGCGTTACTGATATTCTGCACACATAGTAAGATTACATCTCTTCTTATAACCTCTGTGCGCGTCGGTGTCAGCAACGGCTGGACTTTGGCATACACTCTTGAAATCTCCTCTACAGTATCGCTGTTATAAAACCGACCAGATAGTTTTATCGTCTTCCATCCCAGCTAACCCCAGCCTTATCATCCACATACCTGCCAGTTATTCCTTCAACCAAGGCTGCTTTCCCACGTCTCTTTCATAAACCTGTGCCGAAGCCAAATACCTGTCTCCCTGACACATAGGCAGGTAACTCCATTTAGTTTTTCCAGTGGATTTTCGGCCTTTCTTGGATACAAACTTAAAAATAATCATATCCTGGTTAGGTACTCCAGACGATTTATCTTTTCTTCTCCACCTGGCAACTGCGCTCTCTTTAATCCTAATCTCGACCCAGTTAGTCTCTGTTTCTTTAGCAGCATAACATACTGCATTGGGTGTTTGTCTTTGTCCACCCCTGTAAACAGAGAGAAGCTGGCCAGCCACTATTGCACCGCTTGTCCAAGCACCTTCCCTGTCTCACCATCCTGCTCCATTGGAGAGTCCACTTTCGGTGCCCTTCCTGTCTCTGGGAAGCTCTAAGCGAACCTTTATAAGGCAAAAGCAACAGAAACACAAAGCAAAGCAGTGGCCAAAAGAACAGATCTTTCTTTATGATAGCTATCAAACGCAAACTGGCAAGGAAACCTCTGCTTTCCATCGCAGGTGCCACCAGAGTTTCATCATCTAAGTCCAGCCCCCTTCCACAGGTGAGGCTCTGTAGCATACCTGTATTCTCATTTAGACTGATCTGTTTCTTGTGTTGTCTGAAGCTACTAAGTTCTCTTTAGGATCCTTTCATGCGTCTTCTATCTCCTCTTTCTTTCCACTCCACCAGCGCAAAGTTAAGGCATCCGCTACATAAATACATAGGCCTGCAGATTCTCACTGACCTCATAATCCATGTGTCATAGGCTTTACAAGCAATCTCCTTTCCGCTAAAGGAAATTGCCTGTTTAATCTCATTTCTCGAGAGCATGCTCGCTCATACCTCTGCAAGTGTTCTTTGCCAAAGCGAGATTTCTCTCATTATGATCACAGCATTACAACAATAACTCGCTCATTTGTGTGTGAAGCTATCTTTCCTTGTAGAATCATACAGACTCAGCTTCACCCAAGCTACGAAGTAACTCCTTGTAGATGTGTTATGGTGTTAGGCGCCCATTAGCCTGAGCATGCACGCTGGTTCCCGCCTTAGTGCTAATTCCTCTGCTGTGTACATCTGGCTCTCGTTTATGTCGGTATCCACTATTCTGAGAACGCACGAGCTCATATCTCTGCAGTCTCGTGCCAAGACTTAGTATAGTATGTTCAAGTCTGTTCTGGTATGCACCTAGCTTTGTGCACGCTCAGCTGATACCATTGTGATGCCTTTATCCACCATCTCTTATAGCCTTTTCAGCCTCTAAGCTTGATCTTAAATTGATTTTGCTAAGTCCCAAAAGCTCTGTATCTATTCTGTCTATAGCTTAGCATCAAAGCCTCGCCCAGTGTTAGTCTCCCACCTGAGAGCTCGTGCAGGCCTGCATCAACACCGTGTTCAACCTCTCCACCCTTTGTCATTCTCGGTGGTAGTAGTCATGTCACCTTAAGTTCAAGCTCAAAACTGTCTCTGTCTCCATCATACTCTGTCACCGTCTGCATTTACTGGTAGCTGTTTCTTTTCTTAAAGTCCTTCATCAAGGTAACTCAGCATCCTTGCCCCTTGAGCAGGTCTCAAGCTTCTTTGAAGTGCCCAGGCGTGCAGATAGCTTATCCGCATTTATCCTCTGCAGATACTGTATTTGCCGTCTTCTATCCTTTGTAGCAATCTCTTATCTTGATATCTATCTTAGCTCAGCATTTCCATACTCCTCGTGGTTACAAAGAGCACTCATCCTCTCACTCATGCTTTCTGCATGGTATAACCGCCATATACCTCTTCACCGTTAGCATCAGGTCCGCGCTGCCATCTATTTCGCGAGGCTGGTCCTCGCTCTTTTCCAGCTCCTGTCCTTAGCTTATTTAATACAGTTTCTGCCGGGAATCACCCGTTTGATAGTCTCACCACTTCGGCCGTTAATGATGACTCTTCCTGTACCTTAGAGGGCCTTGCCAAAGTCTGCACTACTACTGAACCGCCTGTATACACCGCTCTTTTAGGATCTTTCCTCAACTGGTCGGCCGAGATTTCCATCAGGTACTATTTCAGCAGAACGAATTACCTCAACACCCAGTAGTCCTTTCGTTACAGAGCGCCTTCCAACCTCTCCGTTATGAGGAGTAGTCACAAAACTCCGCATCTGAGGATAATCCTGCTTTACTCAGCAAGTAACCGATCCACTTCCTTCCGGATAGCATCTCCTGTCATCACCCGAGGCTGGGTATCGCTGGCAGATCGGAACTGCCAGTTCTTTACCGACGATCGAGTATGGCACTTACTTCATTAGCGCCCTCTGCTGTCTGAATAACTCGAGATACCATCTGCTGCATGTCTCTGAAAGCCTCTCCAATGAATGAATCTGGGCACGCATTCTCTTTGATATAGAAAGCCTGCCGCTCGTCATGTCATGTGGTTTATCTTTTGGCCTGATGAAAGCCTGCGTGCTTTTAATCAAGTCTTCTGTCACTCTAAGATTGCATTTACTGGGAGTGGCTGCGAAAGTGCTGATGATTGTTTATTCCCTATTCTTAAAACTCTCATTCTCTAGCCTCTGATACCAAGAACCTTAAGTAAATGTATGCTACCACCTTGCAGTTCTGTAGATATCAGCTGTCACATCATACCTGTGTATATCGTCAGAATTTGTAATTTGTGAAGAGGAAGTGCCAAGATGATAAGAAATTTCACCGATTGTACATCATAGGTCTGCAAGGGCGCTCTTAAGAACGTCTCTCACCAGCCTTTTAGCTCGTCGATAGGCTTTCCTCTGATCCAGTCTTTTAAATACCCATTACCCTTCTTCACTTACCATTCTGAAACTCTGAAGTCACTGTCTCACTGTCGGTGGTTGTTGAGTACTCCCCACCAATGCCTTTATCCACTTTCAGCCTCCACCTTTCATTGCTGTAAGAGAGAGGTCGTAAAGCTATCCTCACTCATAAATGACAGCACGTTAGGTCTCAGCCTCTTCTTTACCGATAGCAGTAATGGGTCTTCATAACTGCCATCAGTCCTTGGCTGCCGTACTCATTTCAGACGATCTCCATCATCTTGGTAACTGCTGAGTGCATCAGCACAGCCTTTTCTATTTCTCTGCTACAAAACGGTGTCTCCGTCGAACTTCGTCTATGAACTTCTCGGCAAGGTCATGCTTCCCTCGTCTCTCTCCTCGGGTCATTTCACGGATCACACCAAGGAGGCTTTCTTTTCCTTTACATCTGACTGGGTGCAAGCACATTTGCAAAATGGGCTCAGTCTCCTCATCTATCAGCCTGTTTCACATCAGTAGACTGTGGCTTAGATCATTGTCTCATTTTGCTCTTCTGTAATACTTTCACCTCCATTTCCACTAAGATCTCCTAAGCTCTCCTGCAAGAAGCTTTTGCATAAGCCCTATCTATCTGATTGTCTCATCTTGTCAGCTCCGCTAAGTACGTTGGTAAAGCTTCCACCGAAATTATCATCTACTCTCTCAGTAAATGCCCAAGCTTCCTCTGTTCTACGGCTGATAGCATATTTCAAGTGTAAGGCCTCTGATTGCGTTAGACTCACACTTCCCACCGCCGCAGATCATCACCTCTTTTTCAATCTGGGTTATGTAGCGGTATATGCCTATATAAGCTCTCCTGTCCTGTCTCATGTCGACCGCTTCTCTTTCGAGATTGCGTAAGTATCTGACTATACCTTTCATCACCGGAATAACCTGTCTCATTTATCTCCTTTGCGTAGCCTTTAAGCAGCTCTTCCATATCCATATCAAGCGATTGGATTGCCTGATTTTATGAGGTTTGCAACAGTAGCAGGCTCTTTGATCCCTTTAGCGCTGGTCCTGTAAGAACCGCAGCAGACTCTCATCTTAGTAACAGACCCAACAGTCACCTGCCTTATTATAGCTAAAGCCTTACATGCCTTTCGTGGTTAGCGTCTGAAAGTTCTAAACTGTTATCCTTTTAAAACCCTCATCATTATTACCAAATGCCTTATGCAATATTGTCTCCAAGGCTCTGACCTAATCTCTCGTTGCGTACCTCTTCTGATAGGGCGATACTCAGCCCTCGTGATATGGAAGTGCAAAGTGGTAATCTTTGTCTCCTGCCTGAAGGCTCTCGGACACTGCACCCATCTGTAGTAGTCTCTACTGCATTCTTTTCTGCAATTGCATACGAGCGTATAGAGACACTCACGCTTCTAAAAAGCCTCCATCTGATCTGTGTGCTGTTTTCTATCTACCTGCCTTTTCAGTGGTACTACGAGAGGCTGCAGCGCCGCCGGCAGTGTTTCTCGCACATAGGCTCTCCTCTTCTCAAGATTGCCACCAAGTCCCTTTAGGCTCGGTCAGACTCCATTTCCAGTCGCCTTTATTTAGTTATTTCACCGCTGATTCCTCAGTGTTTAAGCCTCATTTCCCTTCAAGGGCTTCTTCCTTGTGAACCTCTGTAATATGTCTCTCAGTGGTACGTCTGGAACACTAGCACATCGCCTGGCCCGCCTGCTGTCGCCTCACCACCATGATGATCAGGAGCTGCCTTCAGAAAGGCTGCCGATCGCAATCTGTAGAAATGCAAGGTTATCACATCCTTCTCACTTGGCTAAGCTCACTAAGACTCTAGGCACTTTTGCAGTCACACTGGCGGGAGTGATCTATCCCCTTGGTAAACTAGCCATACCTGCTGTCGCTTCAAGGCTCACCATCTGCAGTTACTCTTACTCCCGGGCAAGTGGTCTACTGCCCGGTCTGACACCTTTCCTGCCTTCTCTCAATCTCCGCATTTACACCACCTCGCTGTAGGACCCATATGCTCCATTTTGTAGAGATGTTTGCACGGTCCCAGGCAAGTCCGCTTTCCAATTGTTGTCGGCTTGCAGTGGTAGCGCACGTAGATTGGATACGCACCCTTTGCAAAGTTCACCGCAGATGAGTGTCTGTCCACATTCTCCTCGTTACTGCCATCCCAGAGTTTCTCGTTGTCGCCAGGTCGCACCGTCAATTGCAGAATAGGATATTCTTTATCTCGTCCGCAGCTCACTAAGCTTTTCTGCCCGTTTAAAGGGAGGTTTTCACTGCATTTCTCATTTTGAACCTCAATGGCCTTCTGCTAACCATCGGAGTCCTTTAGTGATACTCCTCGTCCTCAAGCTCCTGTAATCACATCAGAGAAAGACTTTGGCATTGTATTCAAGGGTTTCTCAGCAGCTTTTATCAGCTTCCTTTCCTTGAACCTATTAAGCCTCTGTCTCTCTTCGTTTTAGCTGACTGTATCACCACCATATAAGTTAGAGTCTTGTCTTATAAGTTCTTATTGGATGCCCTCTCATAGGCTTTATCTTTTTCGGTAACAGGTTCCGTACTTTTTACATCTAGTATCAGATATCTTTAAGTCCTGTCTCAAGTACCTTTTGTACTATCTTTTTACACTGTTGTTTATCTAGACAGAGACCTCTCTGTTAATGTTAACCTATATTAACCGCAACACCTGTGATATGTCGCTGATGACGGCAGCTCCCCGCCATCGTGCATCTCCTAGTTGTTCCACTACACTTATAACATTTATGGCGTGCAAATCTATGCATTTTATTAAGCCTGATAATAAAGGTGAATATACAAACTACTTTAGAGATAAGTAGCACAAGGCATCTACATACGTTCATGTGGTATCGTTATCTATGCGCATCTTGTAATCGCTGCCCAAACTGTCTACTCTGTCCACGTGAAGCCAGTTCAAGGTCTTCCTACTCTCTCTCCTGTCGACAGTATTGTCTAAAGTAATTATTTGTATAATGTCAATACAAATATCTAATTGACATATTGAAATTTATATTTTGCATTAATTGTTATTTGATGCTATTATCAGCGTATATTATACGCTTCTTTTATAGTTCAACTATCTTAAACATAGCATCAACAGAAACATACCCATACTCGCATGAGTGGTAATTCATTCCACCTGCACAGATATTAGGACAAGGAAGTCCTGTATGAAAGTAGCCCAAGGTCTGTACCCTGACCTCTTGATTGGCTCTCTACCGCCCACCTAAGTCCAGTTTCATCATAGCCTTCCTAGTACTCTTCCACAAGATGCACTAGGCTCAACCGCTCTTCCAGATACAAAAGAGTCTGTACTGCAATATCCACAGTACTCACCGCATTTTGCATTGATGAACTCCTCCCACCTTTGTACAAATAACACTAGCTCAAACCGCATCTGCACTGATGGTCACGGATAATATAATTTAACTTAGCTCTCCTCTCTCAGTATTTCCTTCAATTTCCAGCAATGTGGAAAATCCTCACAGCCCCCTCTCGTGCAGTATGGATCTTCATACACAGGAAGCTACAGCCTGAAATTCCAGCTATGACTTGATGGCATCCTTCCATCTTCCACTCTAGCAGCATGAAACCCGATGTATGGATACCTGGTTTATAACCACCCTTCCGCTTGTCATAGTTCCTGTATTCGAGCCTCCAAGCCTCGTCCAAATTGCATAGGCAATACGCCGAATCCCATCTAAGACCAGCACCTATTCCACTCCACCCTCCTCTCATCAGTGGCCTATCCTGACTCCAATGGCTCCCATTCCAGGAGGTCTCACCACACTGCTAATCCCATATAACCCGCCCATCAGCACCAAGGAGGCAGGTCCTGTCTGCACCATGGCAACCAACCCAGCACCCAGTCCCACACCACCCACCCGCCCAGCATTCTCCACGAGGGCCCTATATTGAGCGCCTGAGACTGTTAATCGCTTGCATCCAGGCATGCGCAATAGCCAAGCACAGGTAAGCTTCTGTGGTGGCTGCAGTAGTCAGCAAATCACATGCCATGGTCTAGAAGTCTCCCACGCTAAGTCCAAGCTCATTAAGCTCCTCCACCAAATATTTTGCTAGTTCAAGCTGCTGGCTGTACTTGGTACTTCTCAACTCCATCCTGGTGACTGTGTATCACGATACATATCTCGAGAATCTCTTGTCTGTCTATATCTCTCTCCTCTTTTCATAGATCCATGATAAGAGTTTCTTTACCAGTATCAAATGTAAATACACTCATAACCCTTGTGCATTTGTACGCATACAAAATACAAAATCTACAAAATCTAGGTTAGGCTCTGCATAAGTTTGGGTTACTGAGCACAAGGATATCTTTTCCACCACATTTACATCAGAGATAAAATCGAGAATTGTTTCTGATATTGCCTTCTTATCAACTCCGTGCATACACCCTCTTTTAGCACATATACCACTTCTGGCAATAACTTCCAATTGTTACTAAGGATATCTTCACTTCTTATAACCTTTCTGTCAAACCTCTGATGCAGTATCCACATTATTTAAAAGTATATCTTAGAATAGCACTAGCATCAAGCATTACCATATTTCTACCCGCTCTCCTCCCTCCAGTCGCCCTTCTCTACGCCATAAAGAGGGATTTGCACATTTGGCAAGTGATCCTCGTGCAGGACTCGGTTGCTACTCATACTTTTGGGACCATCTTCCATAAAACTCATCCAGGAATTGTAATTATCACTTCTTGATTTTCTCTGCCTGTGCTTTCCAATGTCCGTAACAGTTGCATTACCCATCATAATATCCATTTATGTAAGCACAGAACCCCTCCTTTTCTTTGGTGTTTTTGTGTTTTTTTTTTTTTTTGGTTTTTGTTGTTGGTTTTGGTTTTCTTCTGTGTCAGTCTCCTCAGCCTCGCTTCATTTTCTCAGCCGTAAGGTTTATCTGAATCCCCCAAGCTGCTCTTTCATTTCAATATTTATCGCAAGAAGTGGTGGTTTTTTTTTTTTGTGTGGTGGTGTGGGGTTTTGGTGTTTGGGTTTGTTTTGTTGGTGGTTTGGGGTTGGTGTTTTGTTGTTTTTGTGGTTGTTGGTGGGTGTGGGTTTTTTTTTTGCATATTATGTACCGTGTCTCTTTATCTTAAGCCTTAACTTTGGTATATAATTTTTTTACCTGATGATATTGACTTGGCAATATATGTAGAGTGCTGGTTTCTATAAGTATGTGTTTGATAATTATTTGTTTTTTGTTTGTTTGTGTTTGTTTGGGGTTTGTTTTTTTTTTTTACTTTAGACTGTTCATCCAAAAGCTCCGTCCTTCTTAGGGTCGTCAAAGTTCTAACATTTGCCTTCAAACTCGGTCTCTATTACTTATGGTTCGCTTTATCTGATAGCATCTGCGGCACTCATCATATTGGTTTTCAGGGTTTTCCGCTGCCTCAGAAGTAAGCTTTCAAGACCCTCAAGCCCAATGAGCCTGCTAAGAGGCATATGCATGATGGCACAGCCGTGCCTCAGTAAAGTCAAAGCTCTCCAGCCTCCTTCTTAGATGCCTCCTGGACTTAAATTCCCCATCCTCAGCTGATGATCAGTGCTTCACAGGTGCAGTCCTTTGCCTGCTTTGAGTAGACTCACAGAACCCCTTTAGCACCTTCTATAATAAGGTCAGATTACATCTACTGCCTTGATGAGGCTGCCCACGACCTCGGCTCTTAAAGGCTTGGCCTTTTCCAGTAAATGGAGTATCTCTTGGTGTGCCTCTTCAAAGCTAAGAACTCCCTCCAGTATCTTTAAGAGAGACTCTATCTAGGCTGCTTATCCTTACTGCAGAGTATATCTACGGAATATGTATCTAGAGGAGTCCTTTGACAAATGCCGTTACGCGACTAGTCACCGCTCCCTTCTTTACCTCACTACTATACGGACATCTGCTGATGACTATCCTCAAGATCGCACCTGTCACACCCTTATCCTGTCTCGAGTGAGGGTTTACAAGGCTTCTACGTTTTGACTTATTGCCGGTATCAAACGGAATTTAAATACTATATCTTCCATTATCTCCGTCTTCAATTATGACATTTCTCTTACTATCGGAGCCTGTCTTCACCATTTTCATATATTCTTGCTATTTCATCTCTGGTATTTGAAATTCATTGTCCAGCTGGTTGCAAATCAGGGTCCTGTCTGTATTTCATTAACTTCAGTGGTAAGCCCAGATTGCTGCAAGGAGGCTGCAGCCCCTTTTATTATCTCTCCCGGACTGTGAGGAGGCACAGTGCAGCCATACCCACAGCCATTCCTCGCTAGTTCCTGTTGATTAGAAGAAAGCGGAGTCGGGCGAGGGTTGACAGGCTCTTTTCTCTCTCAGGTCAAAGTTTGTACAGTGTCAACAAGATTCCTATCAAGCTCTGTAAAGCAGGGTCTAGCCTCCCTTTTGAAAGCCCTATGCAGCATAACGTACAGCCGCTGCAGAGTTCCGTCTCATGGAGCCAAAGTTACTGTGTCCGTCAACCAAAAGGCACTGACTAGACCATTCTTCAGCCATATGCACAAATGCAGATGGGTCATTTTCATAGGTGGTATTTAACGATGGTCACCACTGGACACACGAGTAGACTTTCTACGCTGCTTTCTGTCAGAGCGAGCTGCCTAGCCCATTCATAGAGGATCTATGCTGAACAGGCTTGTCCAGCCTCAGACCAGCAGGGCCTTTGATGCATTACGCCTACAGAATAACTGTAGGAATCTCATTTCCCCGTGAAAAGTCCCAATACACTGTTTTCTCTGTATATACTTTCCAATTTCCTATAAATCATCCAAAAATTTGTCCATCAATTCTAATTGTTAAGCATTCTTCACTGACTATAAAACCGCCATTAGTCCCTATACATCCACCTCGCATACTTTGATTCTTCATTATGAACTCACGCCTTAGGCCATGTCATCATAAGCAGGCTTGTAACCCCACCAGCCCTCACAGTACGCTTATATCATTCTGTGCAGGACCGTTCTTGGGATTTCATGGGTGGTCCTCCCAGCTGACTCTGCAGACCCATCCCTCACTGGTCCTTTGTAGCGCTGTATCCTCGATGATTTTGCGGGATATTCTTCCTGAATTTCTCAAGCCATAGTCACTGAAGAATACCTGACTCTTCTCTTTCCTGACTCTAGCCCTCCTGCTCAGCCTCAGGCTTTCCTGACCCAAGCTGAAAGATACTAGCCGCCCTTTCCTCGCTTCTCTCAGGCACACTGTAACCTCAGCACCGCTCTCCTCATAGTCAACCTTGTATAGAGGTGGAAGTCCTCGTATATCTTGCCTTCTTTTATAAGATCAGGCATAAATCTATAGAAAAATGTGTTGTAGGGTACTGTAGTATGAGCCCCGTCCACATCCGCATCAGTTAGTATTGAGTAATCTTGGTCATAACGAAGCTTTGATATGTCAGAATCATCTCTGATGCGCAGCCAAAGGTTGCTATCACTGACTTTATCTCATTATTTACGAGTCATTTTCTCATGGCGCCCTCTTCTACATTTAATATCTTGCCTGGAAGTAGCACAGCCTGAGTTTTACGGTTTCGCAGTCTCTTACCTGTACCTCCCGCAGAGTCTCCACAAGATAACTCTACATTCAGCTGCGATTCTCTGATGAACAGGAAGCAGTCTTGCCTTTACATCAAAGTTACTTAAGGCTCTTAAGCACTGCGAGCCTTGCCTTGCTTTACTTGCTGGTTCTTGCACTAGGACTTCTGCAAAGATCAAGAATGGACTGGCATTTGTTTTTATCAAAATATCTGACTATTTCCTTTGAAACTACCTCTTCAACCGCAGTCTTGCTAAATCAGTATTGCCAAGCTTTGGTCTTGGTCTGTCCTTCAAACTGAGGGTCGGATGCTTTAATGGAAAATAATTGCAAACTATACTCGTTACGAATATCTTCCTACAAAATTATCATCCTTTCCCTTGAGGTAGCCTAGTTCTCTAGTATACTGATTCATAATCTTTGCAAGTAGTCTTAAAGCCTGTCACGAGAGTTCCACCATCTATTACATTGATACGGTTACAGTCAGGCATTTATCCGTTCCGAAAACCGTTAGTATATTGAAGTGCCACTCAACCTATAGGTCACCTGACCCACCCTCCACATATACAACTCACACAGAACTCCTGGCCTCACGATTGATGCATGCATAGCTGATACCATCTTTCCTCGTATGACTTCTCCTCACCGTATTTTCGCCCGACAGTTGATAGTCCCCGATCAAAAAGCTGCTAGCTTTTTCTTGATGATGCAGCCTAAATCCAACAGTTTCAAATATAGAATCATCCGGATAAAAAGGTTACGCTGGTTCCTGTAGGTCTGACTTCCTGCAGGTAGCTACAGCATAAGCTCTGCCTTAACCAACTCTCGTTACAGGATGTCCACCATTTTCATATCTCATCTATATAAACATTGCCATCTCTTCTGGATTTCAACTACCATCTTGGGTTGAAAGAGCATTCACAACAGAAGCACCTACTCCGTGAAGACCTCCAGATACCTTTGTACGCCTCCGAGAATCCTGGCCTCCTGCGGGAAGGCATATCGTATATACGTACATGTCTCAGCGTATTTTCTTTGTGGTGAATATCTCAGCACACCCCCTTCCATAGTCCCTCATGGCTATGCCTCGCCATTTTAAGTGGATGTCAATCTGTGAGCAGTCCGCAGATGCTCTATCCCATACCATTGTCATGATTTCGCATAAGGTGGGTGAAGACCTTGACCCTGTACTTCCTATATAAGTGCCCATGTTGCTTTCGAACAGCCTCAAGTCCTTCCAGTACTACCTATCGACTTCCACGTACTTCCATTCATAACTCTCATCCCATCTCAAGCCCAATAACACTCCCTACAATGCCGCAGGCTACGGACACATTATATAACTGTTATGTAGTAGGGTTTCCTTTTCAATCAGCTTAAGGTTTCATGCGAAAATGTTGGGAAAATGTGGTGATCTCCACAAAACCCTGTCCTTTGGAAGTCTAATTTGCTGGAGACATTCCCTGTCCATCCGCATATGACAGAACCGTACTTATGATTATATCTATCGTATTGGTAAAAGTATTTACTGATATTCCATTTGACGAGAATTATGGACAGCAGATAATTTAGTACTGAGCCAAGAAATCCCCTATTCCAACTGATAGACATTTTATCAACATTCTTCATACCTCCTGTTGCTAGCACAACATCTGTTGGGAAAATCATGACTAGCAGATTATGCTCCATTTGCAAGAAGTTCTCTGAACAGAAGTTCTTTGTTGTGACTTTAAACGTAGTTTTCAACCCTAGAAATGCAAACATGAGGTTGCACCCCACTCTGGCAGGCACCTCCTGTTGCACTCAGCTTGAAAGATATGTTGCAACTCTACTTTTGAAAGTGAGTAGTTATATCGAATCCAGCAAGATGGTAGCACTCCAAATTAGCCCCTTTGGTTTTTATTCCAGATATTTGTTTTTATTCACAGGTAACCAAAAATACGAGTTAGAACAAAAAGAAACAACTTTAAAGATGTTGTGACGCATTAGAACCCCTCAAACCTTCTGGCGCAGGGCTTTTTCAATCAGAAGCATTGCTGATTTCTCGAGAAATCCTCTCTATCATTCTCCAAGAGAAATACAGCAGCATTTCTACTTGTCAAAACACCAATTCCTGTGACTGTAATGACTATAATGGATGCAATGTTAGGCGATGTATGCGGTTCCAAAGACTGTAATAAAAATGCCGCTTATGCACCTGCACATACTGCATGAACATTATAACAAAAGAAGTCATGAGCACTGGCAACGGTTCCTCTATAAAACTGCTGTAATAACCTGAAAAGATGTGGTTTCAGGTCTGTTTATACACCCTTTTTCGTTAGAAGCAATAAAATCAAAACCAAATTTGATTAAATCAGTCTGATTTTATTGATATACACTTTACTCACTTTTATCTCAAGAGTGTTGCATCTACTATGATGAAAAGTGTTGCACTCACTTTGAAAAATCTAGCTTACTTTTCCCTAAGCAATAATTGACTTTGAATCTCATCAAACCACTGAGCAGAGAGAGCTTGTTAAAACACAACATACCTTTTTAAATACTTTCTTCTGCCCATTTTTCCCTTGGGACATCCATCCTGATATTAAAGCTTTATTATTTTATATCCAATCCAACACTGCAACTCCTGCCGGCTCCTAGATAAAGGCTCCTGTATCCTCTGTCAGCATCTCAGCATATGCTCCGCACCGGCACCACGGTTGGTTTGTTTTGATGGGTCTCAATACAACATAACATCCCGTTCTCCGTCACTTGTTTGTACCTGTCTCTACTCCTTCAATTTCTCATAAGGGAGTAGATGAATTCCATTTTTTCCCAAACATGATGCCAGTTTTCGTGATGGACTCTTCCAAGCAAATCACATCCAAGATAGTATAATTCTTTCTGTTCTCCATACCGATTCACGGTGAAGTAGGGTTTCTCTGAATAATAGTCTTCTGTATAAACCCCAGTATTTCTGCTCTGTTTTGGCGCTATGATATCACACCATATTTTCAGCACTGCTCTTGAACACTCCGGAAACTTTAGTTTCTTTGTCAAGAAGAGGGTCGTATTCCTTCACTTCTATACCCTGTAACATCGCTTAAGAACCCCGCAGTGACTTGTGAGCATATTGTTACAGGTATCTTTTTATCCTGCTTCTGAAACCAAAGATGCAGCCGCCTCTTTATACGTAATTTTCCATATTTATTTTCGTCCTCATTGTCAGCCATCATAAAAAGAGGTGCCAGAATTAATTTGTATTGCTTAAAATCATTCTTCAGGTGAAACGAAATCAACTGCACAGCCTAACTTTGAAAAATGCCTTGTAATAACTGCGAGCTGGAGTCGGTCATATTGAAGTCCTTCTGCCTGACGGTGCATCTCCTGACCCACCTGCTGTCAAAGTGATTTTAGAATGGCAACTCGCCTTAGGCATCAGCGCACTGTAACGTCGTCTTAGCTCGCTTCATTTCCATTCCTAATTGTGCACTCCCACGATATCTTCTATTTTCTTTTCCATCTAAAATCCAAAAATCGATGCCATACTCTTCTGTTCCTGAATGGCAGGCCTCCATCGAGTGCATACGACTCGTATCTGCACCCTGCGCCACTGCCTGATATGTCCAAAGCCTTATCTCCCGGGGAGCAGGCGCTACCGATCTACCCACCTGCAGGGACCTGATTGCTGTTCCATCACCCTAGGGCCGCTTTTTATAACTGCGGAGAAGTGGTCCTGGATACTGTCTTTGGCTTTTCCCATTGGAACTCTATAGTTGTCCTGGTGTTACAAAATCTAATTTTAGAGTTTGAAATATCAATCTGTCCTTGAGTTAACTGCGTGATCCAGAAGATTAGTTGTAATCGGTCTCAGAATATTTCTTTAATTGTTTTCATAGATCTTTTTGCAAAAGATATCACGGAATCGCTGCAGAATCTGTCAATCCAAAAGCAATGCCGGGTTCTGTCCCTGTGTAATTATGGTTTCATAACACGCACCTGCCCTTGGAATTCATGACCTCAAAGTCATTGCAGTGTTAGGCTCCAAAAGACAGCCATATCCGGTCCAGTTTATCAATTGTCTCATTTTTCTCTTTCTCTATTGCGAAACTTCTTCGGCAGTCACACAGCACTGTCGTCATTCCATCCCAGTCATCATCAATCCAGCCTCATCGTCTATGCTCCATATCTTTCAGATGTCTTTCGAAAATTCTGACCTTTCTCTGTATGTATCGCTGCTGAAACAGTAATGTTTTCTGTTCCAAATATTTTGATCTCGAGTGAATATCCCATTGAACGAAGAATATCAGGGTACCGGTCAGTCATCCATTTTGAGGCGTAGCTGAAGGTGCGCAGAACCACCTCTTCAGCTGATGCTTTTTCAGAAAATCAAGAATTTCATCCATCCAGCAAACTCAAAAGTCCTTTTCCTTCTGGCTCATATCAGGCTCCATGTAACTCCTAATCCGTACAAGTCCAATACCGGCCTTTGCCATCATCCTCATATCGGTTTCTCATCTGTTCTTATCCCATGTTCAGGGATAATCCACGCCTATTCTCATCATTCCTATCTCCTAAAACAAATCTCAACCTTCTTATAGGTCTTTTCCGAACTGAATCTCCGGCATGCAATATACGTACTATATCTTTTTACGAAAGAATCAGTTTCACAATATGCCATTGCATCATGTCCGATACTTTCAAACGACTCTTTTTCCTCTCTCCGGCCTAAGCTCAATCCTGACAAAAATCTCTAAGACTTTTTACCGGTCTGTTCTACCTCTGCTTCCTTTAGATCCGATATAAAGCTGAACAACATCTGCTCTTTATATCGTCCGATATTCTAATCAGAACTCTTATTTTAGTAATTCTCAAAACATCATACAACCGGTTCTCCAAGCTCAATTCTTTTGTATAGAAGTCCAAAACCGAAATGGATAAGATACCGGAATATTTTCTCTCCATCTCATATACCCGTGGTAACATCCATACTCTACATAGCAGCTGGGTCAAATCCAGGATAATCTTCTGAAACTGCTACTGTGTATGGCAGTATTAGGGCATACATCTCCAAAGAGAATATCTGCCAGGGAATCACCAACTTCCCATCCCGGGTGTAGAAGGAGTGCCACCGCAGGTACATCATCCCATTCATCGATTGAATCTGCACTGCGCCACAATTGATACAACTGCGGGTAGGGATTTGCACTTTAACGCATGAAACTGATCGACATCACGCTTTATGCAGTCTCATACTCTGCCCGTCACCACCCATTTCAGCGATATCACTTGTCTGCAAGGAATTCTGCCTTCATCACTGTGTATATCCGGCAACTATAACAACTCAGTATCTGCATCCTCTGCCAGTGCCCTTGTTTCTGCAAGGATACTCGCCATCGTCATATAACAATCCAAGCACGTGGGCATTTTTCATAACTCCCCTTCAGAGGGGTATACTGTATAAGGAGGATGAACCTGCTTGAGCCGTGATCGCCAATATTTTCTGCATCTCCCAATGATCCCCAGTACAAACAACTTTCTTTATCAGTACTTTCTTTCCTGAATCGGAAGAATATGGTTTCATTTTCAGCAGAACCATGATTCACCAGTCACTGTTTTGCTGTTCTCTGATATGTTTACTTTAGATGCACTAAGCTCCCTGTGTATACTCCATAGGGTCCTTCCGTGTCCCATATAATATAACATCGTATGATGATGAAACTGACGATCATTTACTCTCTATCTTAAGTCTTCCCTCTTCAACTGCTTTTGAAGATCTCTATACAGTGGCAAAAGATAGCATCTCCACGTCATCCCGATCGTACTGTTTTTACCCGTCTTTACGGCCCATAGAAATGAGAAAGAGGAAACCCTCAAACCCCCATTTGTCCCAGTAGAATATCTTTTTAGCAAAATCGTCTGATGCCTGCGCTGTAATCCCGTAGGCCCCATCACCGATGCGACCTTTCAATACAACTTAAACGGTAGATATACGCAAGGCTCTTTTGTCTGCGTATAGACCTCCAAAACGGGATTTTCATACTGTTCATTGCAAAATGCTTGGTGCAGAGACATTCTGTCTTTGAATGCCTCTTGAGAGCTGCCCGCATCTCACCCAGATGGTACTGTCTTCCATAACATTCCTCAGCTTCTTCTCATCGAGTGAGTTTTCTTGGCAGATTGATGCAGACTCCACTGTAATAATTTCCACCCTTTGGGCACGCAATTTTGCACCGATTGCCCGCTAATCTCTTCTTCCAGATCACGGTCAGCTAGCACCCCGCCATTGATACAGGGAAACAGGTAGCAGAACCAGAAACTACACCTTCCCGGCCCATCCACAAACTGTATATTAGGCAGACTAGGTCCTACCGGTGCGGATATGGTTTACATTATAAATGGTGATGAGAAATGAAATCATCCATCAGCTGTCTGTGTCCGTCTTGACATAATTCCAATTCTGTCGATGAAAGTTCACCTATTTCATCCACAAACTTGATTGTTTCGCTGGTCGTCTTAAAAGTCGGTATTTTAACAGCCTTGTGATGATACCAGCCTGGCTTTCAAAATATTACATCAATTCCATTTTCTGTGACTTTTCCGTACGAATTATAACGGCGTAAGAATAATTAAACCTTCACTCATATACTCGCCAATACATATTCACACCGATAAACGCAAGTCCGAATCATTACTGTAAATATATACACTGATTACAATGCCGCCAACCCTTACACCCCTGAAAGTGAAACACCTCAATGACACAGGTCACTCATCCATTTCGCAGTCCGTTACTGGTAGTATTTGAAGCACTACCACATGGGCAACTTCCAGTGTCAGCTGTGACTGCATACACTATGATGGCATACTGATAGACTGTAATCTGTGTCCTAATTATATCCACACTCGGAAACTTTTTTAGCCTCCGTTACTTCACCTCACTGCAAACAGTATATTTTCCAAATTTTGTTTTATTCCACACAATCCAACATATCACATATACAAGAAGCGCAATGATAATCGGATAGTGGCCTTGAATTCTCCTACCCGATTGATCCTGGTGGCACCTTTTGGTGACTGATCGATCAATCTCGATAGCTGTGCGCCCGTGTGCGGTGTCATTTCCGTCAAAATAAATGGATGAGATACCGTATAGAATCAGTCTGTATCTCCCAATGCGTATCGGAGAGCGAGGTACTCTTGAAAATTGCAAACTGCCAGACCTGATACCGTACCAAAGATAAGGCAGAGGATGCAACCACAAGAAGTGGTGTACGGCGTGCGGCACTTTGCGAGATCCGGCTACATTCTGTACGCATATTCCGTGTCTGCGCAAGGATGCGAATACAACTGCGCAAGCCCAACTGCGTGCTGTCCTGCAGACAGATCCAGCCCCTGCACAACTCATATCTTACCTGGCCGCCAGTGCACATAACAATCTTGAAGCTGCAGACTGTGCATATTTGAAATTTATTGTAAGGACAGGGAAATTTTGGCCCGACTATATTAACTCCTACTCAGCGTCATTACAAACACGATGTAACTGCTTTCTCGTATGTACATCCTCTTTTTATCCGTGCTTAGAGTTTTTCATCTGAATTTCTCCCGTCATGCTGCTAGATATATTTTCAGCAGTCTATTATTACTTATCTGCCCGATTTCTTTCGCCGATAGTGTTGCTGCCTCGACGACCGTTGCTCATAACTCATAATCCCTGTCTGAAATTCCAAAAAGTTCAGGCATCTCCGAACTTACTACGATAACTTTTCCTAGAGGCAAGGACTATTAATAACTGTAAATTTCTGAACTCTGCACCGACATCGATTCCTCTCGGTTATCATCCAGGCACTCTGGCTTTGTCAACAGCCATCTCCCTAGAATTACGTGATTGCCCCCTGATAAATTTCCAATCTGTGTCTTTCAGAAGGAGTTTTGACTGATATAGAAAATCATTTTGTTTTGTATCAAGCTTTGATGGCAGAATCTTTTTAGCAGACACCGACCTGCATATGATTTTTATATTCGCGATTGCGTATTAAATCTGACGCTTTAGTCCTGAAAAATATCCCGATCCTGCGTCTTCTCTCGCAACACTCTGTAAATCCGTTCATAAGGGCTGACTCTGACTTTGTCTATTCCGTTTATGACAATCTCCTGCCGCCTTCTGGCGCAGTCCGAAAAACTGTTTCCAACACTTCTGTCTGCTTTGTTCCTACCAGCCCTGCAATTCTTAGAATCGCTGCCTTTTATGTAATTCGAAATCTACATTTTCAAAACAGGGCTCTAAAGCGGAGAGATTTTCACCCATTAGCATCACCGATTTTGGCAGTCTTTTCCGACATCTGTCCCTGCACCTTCCAACCATCATTTGAATTATGAGAGTCAATAGTCGGGTTCCCCTAGCCGATGCATGAAACCACTTTCCGTCCTCATCACAGTTACATCATTTGAAATACGAATTTCCATCTTATGGGAAATGTAAATGCCGCCAGCCGGTGTTTTATCAAGTTTGTTAATTATGCGGGAAAAGATGTTCACTTCTACCTCAGTAAGTGAAGAGGCTGGCCCATCCATAACGATAATCTTAGAATCATAGGAATAGCTTTTGCACCTTTCAATCATCTGCCTGTGATACTTTCTAGCATTCCTGTTTTTATTCTCGGATCAATTTCAATTTCCAGATCTATCGAATATTTTATTGTGTCCTCGTACATTCTCTTTCATCAATCAAACCGTGTCCCATCGGAAATTCAAGCAGCTAAAGGTTCTCCATAACTGTCTGTCCCAACATTTGATTCAGTTCCCCGTGAACTCGAGATGACAAGATGATTAAGTGCTTTGATGGATCAGAAAGCCACCTCCTTTCCGTCTAAGATGATTTCTCCACTGTCTGCGGAATAGATTCGCAAACAGACAGTTGGCAAGAGTAGATTTGCTGGCCTGGTTTTTCCCATCAGTGAATGCACTGTCCTCTGACGTGCACAAAGCGTAGCATCATCCGTGGCCTTGACACCAGTGAAAGGATTTCAAATATGCCGCATTTCCAATATATAATTTGAGCTCACTGATTCCCTTCTGCTTTCCTAAATCTATATATCCATTAAGGATAAAGTACAGGTTCTATATTATTATTATTCTGCATATGTTGATTCTGTCCATCCAAATTTTTCTCGTGTTACAGCTTTTATATGAACACGAACTGCTTTTTGCGCCTCTTCCATCTTGAGTCCTTCAATTCCATCCATCACATCTTTGCTATTTTACAAGATTCTGCAACTATAACTCATCTGACGCTGTGTTTTTGCATCCCAACATGGAGCCCGAATTCACCACTTTTGACTTTTTGAGCAGATTTTAGTGAAGGGCATCAATTCTATAGATTGTATATCTTTGTCGCTTTTCTCACCGTCTTCATTGAAAACCAGTCGTTTTACAGATGCCATGCACCCTCAATGCTGAGTGGCATCATTGCTCACTGTGACAGCATCTAATCTCGTCCTATATTTGGAAACCTATACATCCATTTTTCTTTTGCGTTTGCTGCTACCTACATACTGCATCTTCTGCTGGAACTTCTATTTTTATCCCTGCATCTTCTATTGTCTGAGATATCACTTGTAGGCTGAGCAAATGGAGGTCCCGGTCACCCATCAGACACATAGCTCGTAGTTTGCCATCCTTGTTTTTGTCCATTTCTAGGATGTGAATTCCAGTACTCCAATAATCATCTCTGCCCGGATTTTTAGCACCCAAGCAGTCACCGCTGGTTGATGTCACCTGATATGCATGATCAGAATTAATTTCCGGTCTGTAATCTTTGTTATATATAATTGAATATTGCCTGCATCCTCACACTTTGAATCAGAGAAGGGTGGCAGTCTATCGCATATCGAGATCGCAATTGCATTTGCAACCCTCAGTGCGCATTGTATCTACTCGATATTCTGTGGACTGACCACCCTGTCCATCTCCACATTTGTTGAAAATTTACCCCAGCAGTACTAGTACTGCCCTGTTGATATATGAGTTTGAAATTCATCGCAGAACAATCCCACCTGAATCCTTTCAATTGCACTCAGACGACTTATTTCTGACTTTATCCATCCCTTTCGCCCTGAATCACTGCCGGTGCTTCCGCAGGCGTCATCGCCTACCAACACAATACTGCATCACACTTCACTGATCTTTTTTCATTACTTTTTCCTCCTTCTTTTGTTAGTTATATATGCACAAATATAGCATGCTTTCAACCTTTGATGACCTCTTACTCTGGACTGGGAGTACATCCTTTAGCCCGCGTTTAATGGACAGAAACGCTTAACTCATCTCCTTTCATGCAACTTTATCTATCCGCCATGATTCTTTCTGATTAAACATCTGCAAACGTCGCACTGCCGCAGGACCTAAAATCATGATGCCCGTGTGCAGACCTCAGGTTTGCACATCACCCCATAGCCCACAGGCTAAACACTCTCAGCGTATTGCTAGCATCACATGCACCAAGAGGGTCTGGGGACCCATGGTGTGAACTAATTGGTCGGCGCCCGGCCTTACTGACGTCATTTCTACTATCAAAATTTCATCCATGAGTTCACCTTGATATTAATATAGATTCTGGGAATCTTTAAGTGCATTGTATACAGATTAGAGGTGAAATAAGCACTTGATTCCTCGCCTTGCAGGAACCACCAGACCATCTTGGCGGCCAATTCCTGTATGATGACATGCCGCTGTCTGCAAACGGATCAGTGACAGATTATACACTTTGGGCATGTATAACATGTGCCATTTCTCATATAACGGCATCTCTAGTCTTCAAGACTGCCCAGATTCTGCATCTCGTTCCAGATAGCACTTGATATATCTCCTCAACGTCTATTTACTGTGAATATCCAACCTGGAACTTTTCCTGAAGAGGTACTAATATGTCAATCATGTAATATTCTCCATGACTATGATACGGCCTTCACAATGAAACCCATCCTTTCCAAACTGCTCCCGCTAGCATTATTTGCATTTTCGACATTTCTCTGATCAAGGAAAAGCCCACCGCTATCCTTGTTTCGCCGTACATCTCCACAGATGTCTCCTTTGTGTATGATCATGCATAGTATAGTTTTCGAAGCCTCCTGATTCCAGGTGTGGGGATTGTACCTTTGAAATACTCGTGATGAGCATTTGAAGCCTGTAACATCATTTTTCTTTCCTTTCTGGCAAACTGACAGAGTGTCAGCCACTGCCATCCCAGCTTCTGTCCACGATGACGACCTGGAAGAATTTGACTTAGACTCTTTTTCTGTATCATCAGCTGTGACATAGGAAATCGGTTCTGCTGCTGAACGAGCACCATCTGGTTGGATGCTGAAGATTAACCCCATCAAAGCCTACGGATTACCACAAAAGTCATTTCATCTTTTGATCTGTCCTGTAATCCAAAAGCTCTGTTCTCAGACTTCATACGCACCAATGACATCTTAAGTCTACGTTTTCTTTCCGTCAGAAGCTAGTAGTTCAATCTAGTGCTTTCTTTCATTGAAAGTCTGACTGCTTATCCGCAAATATGCTAAAACACTGAACTTCTCCTGAGCTTTGAGAAACGTTCTATAATTCTTCCGGCTGATAAACCAGCTTTTATCTGTAAAGGAAAAAGTATCTTCTATCGCTTACAGAAGAAATCAAACCACTTTTTCTGCTTATAACAGCTGTATACTTTTGAGAGCTTTTGCCGCTGATTCAAATAACCTTCTCATCCAGACAAATTTTCCTGAGGTGCGACATCTGCTCTCCCTTGAGCGCCTTTCAGGAAAAACTCGTAGCTCCATCAGATTATCAAAAGCAAAGCCCCTACAATCTCTCCGGCAAACAGCTGTAATGATAAATCGTACATGAATGTATTATTCTGTTCCATTATGCCATTTTCTATTATAAATACTTCATATTTGCATATTAGCTCCCCAACTCAGAATTCAGTATCAAATCACGCCCCGTAATGATTGGTACGTTACCTGAACATCAGTTCCTATGCCGATGATGCTAAAATATGCAATCCATATTCTCCCGAACAGCAGTTTAATCAGAAACTGACATTAGACTGAGTAATTCCTCCTTACCTTCTCTATCGTTTTATTTGCGGATGTCGGTCGCCATCCAGTTTGTAGTTCATTTTCAGTCAATCCAGACCGTCGTCCAGACACTCAGAGTAGTTTATTTTGCGTATCAATGAAATCAGCAGGCGCGTCTCCGCTTTTTGATTCCAGACCATGGTGGCTTCATCTCCATAATGGGTTGCAAAGGCTGTTGGATTCTGCACTGAGATTTTGATAGTCCTCCGGAAATTCAACCTGCAGGCTTACCTGTTCTCCAAAACGATATTTCTGAATCTTAAAATAGTTCTCTATATTTTTCCAGTTCATCTTCTAAATCAACCAGTTCTGGTATCTGAAATTGTATGTCGGAGAGAAAAGTGGATAATGCTTCTGCGAGTATCGGCGATATTATCCAGCCCTTCACCAATGCATCTCTCATTGTCTCCAAGAGTGTATGCATGAGGGTTAATCTGACTCTGCGGTGCCAGCAATTCCTGTGACGGTAAGTTGTCGTAGGTTCTCGTGACCCAGCACTCCATCAACTCTTCAGACTTAAGCGCTCGTGACGGAATATCCACACTCACTTTCTAATAACCCATCATACCGGTCGCTGCAGAAAGCGCCACCATCTGTTTCATATGTACTTTATACGGCATTATATATCGCGGCTATATAAGCAAATATTAAACCGATACTAACCATACAGGTTATGATGGTTCCTGCCAGATACCGGGACTGAGATGAACCCGTATAGCAGAGTATATCCGGCAGCGGCAATACTGAAAAATAGCACAGAATACAGATAATTGCTCTTTTCTCATCTCGTATTTTCAAATCTCTGTTTATCACCCAATTATATGTTTCTGAATTCTGACGGACTTAAACCCGTATTCTTTTAAAACAGCTCTGCGAAAATGTCAGATCTCCATATCCCAGGACGACGCTATTTCTGCAACGTCATAATCGGTCCAGCACCAATAGTCGGCTCTCTCTGTATCTGCAGTCTCGCCACGTATTCTAAAAGTTTTCACCAGCTCCTTCTTAAACAAGGTTGATAAGTCGGATTAAATCCAATCTGTTCACTGACACTTTTCCAGTGTTGTATTCTGACTGAAATGGTCATAAATATATTGTTTAATCCGTATAGGTACGCTGACAGCATCCTATTCTTGATATAGCTCGCATTCTTCAACGCCCAAGACGAGAAATTCGAACATTTCTCTTCCAGCAAGTCTTCATCTTTTTGTACCGCTTGAGATAATCCCGGGAAAGACTGTAATTCCAAAATCTTTTCATTCAAACCGCGTATCTGGACTCAATTCGCATAGCACGTGAAATAAATTTACCATCGCTAGTAGGGCCGAGTTCTTTTCAAGACTTAAATCTGTTTTTACCCCTCTACATCCAACCTTCCTGAGATAGTTTAGAATATCACTTTTGCTTCCTGAACATCAATAATTGATGATACTTCTATACCATATTCATTCTCTGAGTTTGTAAATATACAAAAAGACTGCTTTTATCCATTCATATCGATTAGCGTAACTCGCTTCACCCAGACAACTGTAAACATTCTGAATATCGGTCACGGGACGGGCCGATACCCTGCAATTTCACTCTTCTATCATATCCGACAGATTTGAGACATAGTCTGTCTCTCATGTTCTGCCTGTCTTTCAACCTCAGTGTATTTGTTCAGTGCTTGATTAATCAGACAAACCACCTCATCCTCATAAACTGCACACACAAATCTCAATGCGAGCAACCGGACGGTTTTTCCTATAAGCTGGTTGCGTGCTGCGGGTCAAAACTCGGATGATATCTTCTGTAATACGTCCTTCCCAAAATATGGATGGCATTCTTATACATTAAAACCATCTCTGAAGATAGCATCCATTCCTGTGTTTACTTGTTAGTAGATTCTCCCAGAGCTGAAATATGATTCCGGTTTACGTCAACAGTTGCACCAGCCTTTCCTTTACCTGCCTCTTTAGATGCACTTACCATTGACGTACTTCTTTCTCAGTTCTCTTTCGTCCTGCAAGGTTGTTCTGTAATTGCCTCTTCTTTAATTCCGCGAAGTGCGTCTTCCAATTCTCTTTTCTTTAATGGTTTCCAGTCAGATAATCTTTTACACCGTATTTAATTGCTTCTCGGGCATATTCAAACTGGCTGTAACCACTTTATGACAATGAGAACTGATATCAGGTATTTCTTTGTTTTTGTGTTATTGAGTCGTTAACGGTACGAGTGTCGGTGATGACAATATCGGATGAATACATACTGCTTAAAGCTTGCCTGTCATTCAAATCCGTACAATTTCATCTGGTTGGTCCTAGTTTATCAAATGCTTTATTAACTTATGCTTTAACCTCATGCAATTAGTACCTTTATGTATGTTGTTCTCTGTTTCGTACTGCATTTCTATTGTTTTTTTATAAATATTTTTTTAGCAAAAAGTACCATAAGTATCTCTATTTTGAAAGAATATGTCATGTTTCAAGTATGATTTTGGTGTGTTCATGTTTGCAGGCCTTCAAAATTTTCTTTTGGGTCTTGGATGAAATCTTTTTTCTTTTTTTGTGTTGGTCTTTGTTTTTTCCTTTGTTGTTTTTCTCAAATCAATAATAAATAAATTTGTATGTTGGGAAGGATAGCCCTTTTTTTTGCTATTGCCAATTATAATTATACACTAACTTTTTTCATCAGATTAGGTATATCAAATGATATGCCTACAATGTATATTAGTTTTATAGTCTTTTTTATTTTATATTTTTCTGAACCTAATTCTTTTATGGACTCTTCTATTTCTTCAATGGATGGTAAACTGCTTTATATTCCTTCTCCTGTTTGCTTATTTTCATATATTCCTATTGGCTGTGAGATTTTTTCGGGTGAATGTTGCACTACATATCTTTATCTCTACATAGTATTATTGTTGGTTATTATTTGATTTCATATTTTTTTTTAGCTGTTACATAAAATTTGGTTGTCTAAATTCCGGTTTTGTTTTCTGTCTTTAATTCTACTACATATGGTGTGGTTTAATGATGTAGAAAATTGTCTATATAAAAATCATTTTCCATCCTTATTGGACTTGCTTGCCGTGTATGAAAATCTTCCAAAGAAAAGTAGTTGTTTGTTTAATGCTTCTTCCAACTTCTTTCATCATATTTATTTTTTTTGTTAGAAAATCGTTATATGGGTTCTTTTTGTTGTTTGCTTCGCTATTTAGATTGGACAGCTGGTAATCTATTGTCAAAATTAGTAACTGCATTCTCATTTCTTTTTTATCGTCTTCAATCTGATGTTCCAAACCGTTTCTGTAATTCATTTCAATAGTCTTTCTATATAAAATAAAGCCTCTTTGTGTTTTTACATTATATTAATCCTGTTGTGTCCTATGATACTTTTATCTTTCAATATCTGATAATTGGGTTTGACGCTGCTTAATTAGGTAATCACTATAAAAAATATACCAATATCTAATATGTTTTAAGTTTCGTGCTGAAAAATCCTTTCATATCAAATTCTTTTCTTAAATCACTGCTCAATAATTTTGAAAACTATCCCCCAATAATATTGCTTTTGTTTTCAACAATTTCTTTCCCAAGTTCCAATACAATCAAGCAACTGATAATTAACTTTTGCTGCTTAACGCCGTGACTGAGTCTAACTTTTCCATATCAAATCTGAAAAGTAATATATATTCACCATCTCCTATAATAGCTAAATCTGTCCATTCTTACTGATCCATCCTCTTCTATCTCAGTTTCGTCGTTGGCGTACCCACTATCTCAGCTAGAAATAAAGCTTATATTTTTGTTTATTATTACAAATCCTATCAGCTTCTTAATCCCTGCCCTGCCCTTCTCAACTCTTCCTCCTTAGCGACCTTCCTATTGATGCATTTAATGTACCTAAACTTAGAGATAAATGATATTCTGCTCTGGTATGGTCCATGCGCGACGCTATAGCGCTGATGGTGACGCAATGGCAGAAGTAGACTGCCCTCATGGTAAAGCCAGCTCCCGGTATGATAAGCAGTGAGGCGATGAGGGCGATTGTCACTCCACAAAAAGCCCTGCCATCACGCGCTACAGCAAGAGAGTCGAGCAAATCCAAACAAACTTATCGCAAAGAAATTGCCAAAGGTTTGCACCTATATAAAGAGATAGCAGTGCTCTCACCTCATAAAACTGAAGCCCTATACAAAGTGCCAGTAAAACGACATTTATGAATACGAGGTGCATCTCCCTCTACTAGCTCGCTCTGTGACAGGCATGCCTGCGCCGAGAAGTCCTTAGTTCCTATCAAAGATTGCTAGCAGCAAAGATGATGCTCCCAAAGACCTGCGCAGCGGCTCTGTGAAGCTTTGCAAATGCACTGCGATCCCCTTTAACATGGGCAGACTATGTGAGACGCAGCTCTGCTAAAACTGCCTTCCAAGTCTCTGCAGGTCAGGTCCATCAGGTGACGCTGGCTTTGGCTGCTAGGCCATGCCATATGAATGCCCAGCCAGCTATGACCAGTGACAGGAAGACGCGAAGCGAGGGCATGGCTGAATGCTGGATGATGCTACTCGCCGCTTCCATCGGGAAAAATACTGCCGCTATTTGGTGTATTGCCAAGATATTGCGAAGAGCGCCTCATACCGCACACGTAATAATCATGCTTTTTCCTCTTCGCTTAATTTCAACCACTTAGTCTTAGTGGAGCATTGTGCCGCAACTTGCAGCACAGGCGGCACCTTCCTTCCGCGAGCCACCGAAGGCACGTTAAATAAGTGAGTACAAAGATGAGTGGAGCCATAACCTGCAGAGGCTCCGTCTTTGCCTGAATAGTGCTTTGATAGCGGGTTTCGTGCACTCTCTTGCCCATACGCAAGGCACGGTAGCAAAAGCGCTATAATAAAAGGCCTGCAAATGGCGGCCCGTAGAGCATTTCGAGGACAGGTCTTTAATAAATTGTTGCCTTATATGAGCGCTGAAATACACGCACGATGCCTCTACAAGGGCCTACCAATGTAAATATGTACCAACAAGTAGTTAAAGATGTTGCTGATTTTTTTTCTATCTTCTTAAACTCCGTTACAAAATTCTCCGTAAAATCCGGTGCATTATTTTTTGTGGGTGGGGTTTATCCTCACCCTAGGATACTGAAATTCGTGAGCACTGGCAATCTTTTAGGCGTGCAGGATCTGGGATGCGTTTGTGCCCTTGCTCATAATGTTACTGGCTTCTACAAGGCCCGGTTTTTGAAGCGGGCGTCCTTGGTCGGTGGTTGTTCAGCACTAACAGAGCTCCTTGGAGCTGTGTAAGTGGCATAGGTGTCTGCATTCCTGTCTTTTTTGAAATAGAAGTATGGGCCATTGTTAACTGGATATTTGAACTTGATGTTATATACCTTTCTCTGCTGTATTGTGTATTCTGGGTTGAAGCACTTCCTCATATCTGGTTACTTACTGTTGGCATTTTTAGGGTGGAGTTAATGAGGTTTCTTGTCACAACTCCTCCACGCTTATTTTAATGAGCCTTGCACTTCACTCTAACCTTTGGGATCCATGGCATTGTTAGATATCTCCTGCTTCTGCTCTTTGTTTACTGTGCCTGTAGTAGAGACTGCTGCCTTTGGAGGATAGGTAGGAAGGTGTCTCTCTACTGTTGGTGTGAAATGGTCTGGCTTTCCATCGCTGTATCACGTAAGTGTGTTGCTGTGATAACAGTGATATCTTACCTGTGGAATGCCTGCATTGTAAATGCTGTTTGCGCTGTCCTTTGCCCATAAGCACGTAGTAAGACTCAGGAATGGTTTGAGTGAACTTGTTCCTCAAAGGGTTTATGATGTTCCAGTAGTTAAAATGTTGTTGTCCATTCTACTATAACCTGTAAGGTGCTTTTATACCCATAATCTGGGGTCTTAATGTGTTGGTTGCCTATATTATCTGACTTCGTTTGGTTGTGGGGTGTAATCGTAGGTTATTTAATCTCCTTGTAACCAACTGTCTGGTTAGGCTCCAAATATAAGAATTTGCTGTCTGCACAGGGTTTACAGGTTTTTTTCTCCATACCGCGCTAGTTTGCCTGCAAATCTACGTCTCTTGTAGCATCATTGCCTTTTGGTCTGGTTTGTATAACCTCGGCCTTCATACCGTTTGTCTAATTGGGTAGCAAGAGGTTTTCCATTTTTCAGCAACAATTTCATTTAACTTTTGCTGCGTGTGTTGAAACAGGTGTCTGTCCTTTATGTCGCTCTGTTACATTGCTCTTCTCATTGGGTGGCTTTCCTGTGCTTTGAGCTTCACTGACCTTGCTTGGTGGTTCTGCAGCTAAAAGCTTGAGGTTATAGTCGTAATGGTGAGGATGCTGGTATTTGACTTATCTGCAATGTCTGTGCCATAGGTTTGCTTTCTTCCGGGACTGAGTTTAACTCGTTTACCTGCTTGCAACAGACTTAAACTGGATGATGGGTCTGTTATATGGTGCCGTCAAAATCTGTTTTTCCTGTTATGAAAGACTGTAACTCGTGTTTACATTCTGCCCTCTTAATTGTAATCTGCTTTTTTTACTGTGGGTAAAGCTTGATAAATGGTGGGCTTTGCAGTCATCACCGTCCTGTGTTGGTGCATTTTATTGAAGACTTAGCTTGCTCTCTGGTTGTTCCTCCTATGCTGTGTCATTGCTTTTTCTGCCCTATATACTTCCTTTGCTTCCTAGAGTTACTTGATTTTGATTTTTGTCGTATAAATTGAATTGTGCCTGTACTCTTCTCTCGGTTAAGTTTGCTTTCAAAACTGTCTCTGAGATATGCTAAATTTATTATTGATAGTCTCCTTGCTGCTAACTTTTTGGTTGGGCATTCTCCTTTAACATCAATGTGTCTGATTGTGTTATTTATACTATTTCCCATTTTAATATTTTCCTTTTCTTTTTGTGGAAAACTCTTTTGCCTGGAGACTGTCGATTATGACGGCTTTCCTTTGATGCAGGGCAATTCTTTTCCCTATGGCTGATAAGCACCTTTCCACTCTTTTTTGGGTAGCGGTATGAGTCTTGTCTTGTCTGTGGTTTCAATTAGGGAATCTTCAGAATGAGGTGTGGAATCTCAGGGGTGGCATATCTATCAAGTCATATGTATCTGTCACTAGGGATCTTCTCTCAATGGCATCTATGGTCTCATTACTTGCTCTGGCTTTGCTGGAATTGAAGCTCCAGCCTTGCTTTGAGTCTCTTCTGCAAGGACTTGGCGCCACCGCTTGGCGCCTCGGACGCAGTAATAAGTCAATCTTTCTGCTATCTGCCTGGGTGAGGTTGGTTCTTCCCATGGCTCATGGACTATATCCAGTGATGGCAGCACTCCGCTTCCTTGCAGCTCTTGCATCGGCTTGCTTAGACTTAGGTGGAAGTATATCAGGGTTAAGACGTGGCCTTCACCTTGCCTTAGGATCTGCTGTAACTATAAGCCTCCTAGGTCCGTCTCCCTTTATCTGAGGTGTGAGCCTGTCATTTTCCTTCATCGTAAGCCCATCATGAGAATGCTGAGTACTTCCAAGTGCTGTTGTTGCTACAGGTGTCTATCGTGGTGGATTGCTTGCTTCTTTACGGGATTTCGGGTTTTACGGTAGAGGCTCTACCTCCTCACGTTTGCAACTGTTCTTACTATAAATCTTCATATTTACCTGTATGTTTTCCCTGATATTTTTCATAGCTTAGTAATGCGCCTGCCTCCTCCTTAGGTTTCCTTGTAAATGCATCATGGGCAGCCTGACTGGAGCCTCTCTACTTGAGCCTCCTTTATCTCTTGTAGTATCCCTTTGTGGACATCAAATCTTAAAATCTTTTCTTTTCGTATCTCTTCTGATAAATGGTGGTCGTTTTCATTATCCTTTCCTGCCTGTTAACTATCATCTCAGATAGTTCATATTTCTGTTTCAGCTGTTATGCACTATTTCTAAGAGTGCTGTATTTATATTTTGTATTTGTCAGCGATAAAATTGTCTCTATTTGAGGTAGGTGTTCTGTTTAACACTTGGCCTGGGTCAGGCTTTTCAGGTATATTTGCTTCCGTCACAGATGGAGACTACTGACTACTGTACCATAAGTTCAAATTCTTCTAAGTATCCTTGACGAGATAGTGGATATCCTCTTTAGTCTCCTTTCTGAGGCTACCTGCAAATATGGATGCAGAATTGTCTGTATTTATGGTATCATATCCTGCTGCCTTTTAGTCTAGTTGTGATGTTGCTTGTTTTACAGCCAAGTTCTGATACAGACCTCCTTTAATAATTGCTCTTTAAGCAGACTATGAGATATGAGGCATTCATCATAGGGCATGTGTCCATAAATTTATATGTCTTCCGTAAATCCCAAATAAGCCTCACATTTTCTTACTGCCTGTAAAATTATTTGAAATACATAATCAATCTTCTACGTACACTTCTTTCAAGTGAAAATTAATAGATAATCTTCCCTTGATACTTTCCGGTTCTCTTGGTGTGTGGTTTCAATGTTGAACTTTATGTCTCTTTATGACTATCAGAACCTTTATCTCCATATACTGGCTGGGTCTTGTGGTCATTAAGATTCATCATCGTCACAAAACCAGGCATCTATATTACTCTGTGAGAACCATTTCCTTTTGCTTTGTTACTGCATCCATACCCATAATAAAGAGATTCTGATAGCTTATCTTTGTGCTTCATCTTCCTTAGCCTGCCTTAGAAATTGTTGTATTCTTTTAATGTTTCCATTTCTCTTTATTTTTTTTGTCAATGACTTCAGATAATCTTTAAAGAGCCTCACTTAAGATCTTTCCCAAAGTTGCTTCTGGAAGATGCTGTGGTAGACTACCTCTTGCCGCACCTCTACTTTTCATCCTCTCCCTCATATTCTGGTGTATATGTTTCAAATCAGTCTTTGTCTCCACCTTCAGAGGAGTCTCCTCCTTCCCTCCTCCAGAGACGCAGCCCTTAAGCTCAGATACCTCGTCTTGCACTTTCTAGCCCTAGAGCTTCATTGAGTGACACAGATATATCTCTTTCCCTGATGGTCATACCTGCTCCTCGTGGTTCTCAGTCTCAGGGAGATTTTCGGTGAGATTTGAAATGTCATAGCCACTTCTTTTCTCTGCCCATTTCATCAAGGCTTTTATCTGCTAGCTCTCCCGCATCCTTAATGGTTGGCTTGAGGCCTTCCTTTCTCTTCTCCTTTATTAGTGCAGGCATAGCGAGTCCAAGAGAGAATTAGTCATCGACAACGAGGAGAAGTTCTGCTCGTCATTTCCCGATTCCAAGCTCTCCACCTTTGTCAGCAGCCTGCACGGTCAGTATCAGCTTATCCTCGCTCTTGGCTTAGCTACATAGAAAGCTTGTCTCTTCTGCAGCATTTCAAGCCTCAACCTTCTTGCCACACGTTTCTTGCAAGCGAGTTTGACTTCTTCTCCCTTGTCTCTATGTTAAAACTCATCTGTTTCTATTCCAAGCTCCGGGCGACAACCATGCCGCGCTGATCCTGGATTGTCTCATGCTCTTTGACATCCTGGCCATACGAAGACAGCAGGACATTGAAGCTCCTTACCTTGTGGATGGAGAGTATCCTCACTGCAATCTCACCGCCTCCTGTACTCCACTGTGTCCACTCCTGCTTTTACTAAGCCTGTTCATATATCTTACAAAATGCCCCGGTTCCGTGTGAAGAGGCGCTTCACATGCCTTTAGCCTTATGAGACGAGCATCTCAAGGTTTGCCGCCCTTGATGTCTCCTCCCGATGGCATAAAGCGCTTACATAGCTGTAAAAGTTGCTTTCTGCTAACGATAGTCTTCCTTTTATTGGGCTCATGAACAGAAGTGAATACTAACTTAGACCTCTTTCTTTTCGTTAATCAGGTCTGGGAATCTCTTTGCGACATTTAGCCTCCTTGGGATAGATTAATCACCTCCCAGAGGTCAGCCTTCTCTTTTCTCGAGCTCACTGCATTTACATGCGAGGTTTCATGCAAAGCTCTTCTTCACAGCCTCCTAGTGGGAGAAAGTGAGACTGTCCCAAACGTGGATATCCCTGATGCGGATTGTCCGTGTCTCAAGAAGTGCAGCATCCTGCCTGTACCTCCCGACGCTGAGAAGTAGCCAGTACTTGACTCACAGACAGCAGGAACACCCTCCGGGACAAGCACCCGTCCAAAGCTCTCAGCCCACTCCACATTGGTTCCTAAGAAGTATGTGCTATCGCTGAATTTAAGAGGCTCAGTCTCTCATCCTCTGTTTCTAAGGCATACTTTTACCTGTCTCGCACAAGACAGGAGCCTCAAGCTCCCTATGTCACTGGCTTGGGAGTTCTTTGGTATTTCACTGTCCTCGTCGTGCAGCTAGGACTTCTGTGATGTTTAGACATCCTCCTCCTTTGCTCAACTTCTTCCCCACATGCTGACCTTGCCGCCTCTTCATCATAAACCTAAGGCCTCAGCTCCTCTATCATCGTCTTTTCAAACTACAGCATTGAGAGTCACGACTCTCTCATCACTTCTAAAAGTTGTTGGCAGTAAGGTCTATCCTTCTTTCATTTTTCCCTCGAGCATCTGTATACTTCTCTATAAGAGCTCCGGCTGCCTGTCGGAATTTGAAGGACATCTGCCTACATCCCCACCATAGAAATGTTAGAAAGCGCATCTTCTTCCCTCGCTATCGAGGATTAAGATGCTTTCCGAAGGAGGCTGGAACCTGGTATTCATCTATCGTATCTCTGCAAACTGCTCACTATATACCTTTGCAGCCCTCGGTAGGCTTAATACCTCTCACAATCAGTAAGTACGTGAGGGCAAAATAGAGCCCAGCCGGAAATATCCACCACATTTCTTTCTCTTTCAGCAGCATAAGCCGCATCAAACGCCGCCAGAGCTCTGTGTAAGTTCTCTTGCACCCTTGCATACACAAGCCTACGAGTTTTTCTTGCTCTCTCCACCTCTCAGCAAAGAGTACTCTCTGGCTTGTTGGAGCTTTCTTTCGTAAGCATCTCTGATGTTCTGCCGGGCTCACTTCCTTGCCTCATCCACATCTGCGGCCTGAAGAAAGCCTTCCAAAAGCCTGCCTCCTGCTGGGCCGTGTGGGCTTACTAAAGTCTATCTACCTGGTACAGAGAGAATTCAAACAGAGCCACACTGTACTTCCTGGCCCTCCCTCGTACCTGGGACGGGCGGAGGAGAGGAGGGCTACAACGTCTCCCGCCCCTCTTCCTTAACTCTCTAAGCATTCCACCACAGAACTCAAGTCAAAACATTCCCAAAAATCAGAACCTGCAGAAGTCCCTTTCGTTTGTTTAGGTAGTCTTTGTCAAACCATTTTCTTTATTAGGAGAGGCTTTCAGGAGAGTCGTACAGCTGGATAATCACTCTTCAAGCACCTTGTCGAACTTCTCTGGCAAGTATCCCGATGTAATCGAAATTAGCCATCCCTTTCTCTCATGCTCCTCTTCTAGCGCAGGTCTTCAATCACCTTTTTCTTATAATCACGCCTCAGTATCATCCATTGCTCCCCAACTGCAGCCTATCTCAGCTCTTCAAAATTCTCCATGACAACCTATCTTATGGTGCTGTCAAGCCAATTGTGCTCATATTTAGCTTCCAGACCAGCTGGTCTGACTGCCTCATAGCCTTTCCTCTCTGTAGTCTCGTGAGGTCGCCTTATTTACATTCTGCTTCCAAGTTTCTCCAACATGGCAGAGCCTATCCTCTCCTTCATTTCCTGCATCCTTGCAGTGTAACCAACCAGCCTCGTCTATGCGTGGAGAGTTTCATCAAGGATTCTTCCTCAGCTATTCTCTCTATGGAGTACTGCAGTCTTACCTGAGCCTGCTGCCGCGGAAACCATAGAAGTTCCTCCTCTATGCCATGACTGCTTCGCTGTCCATCAGGTCCATTTTCTTTCCATTCTCACCTCCAGCTTAGCCCTAAGCCTCAAAAAGCACTTCTTATCTCATCTCCAGCCTGTTATAGTTAGCATCCAGACATTTTAAGTCAAACCACAGAGCCTCTATATTCACAGTAGTCAGCTTTTTCACTTCGAGCTATAAGGGCTTTGGTTATACTCTGCCCTCATATCCCTTCTTTGACTTTTCTATCTCAAGCCTGAGGTTGTCTATGAGTTCATCTCATTCTGCACTTACATAGAGCCTCGTAGTGCATGCTTTGGCTCGTCTTTTAGTCTTTAGGCTGTACATCCTGATCAGCCTGCTGCAGGTAAGGGGCGTTGCTGCACACCATAGCCTGCGTGAATCAGCCTTATATTGTGGTTGCCATGTGAGGGTTATGCCATCCAAATCTAAGGTCTTTTTAGATCGGCGTCTTCTTCCTCCTCCAAAGTCAACACAACAGGATCGCTCTAGTGTGAAAAATAAGGCGTCCTGACGGAATGATGAGATTGTCTTTTCTTTCTTTCCGGAACTCTTTTCTTCACTGTAGTTAAGGTGGGGTAAACTAACTGCAAATCAAGCCCATAGATAGGCTCTATCCGGCCAAGGCTTTGCGCCTGACTGCAATCAGTCACTTACATACGCGCATTTCTTAAATCCGCTGATATCATTCTGCATGCCGGCGAACTGCCGTCAGGAAGGTAGTCCAGCAGTACGGCATCTCATCCTGCTCTATCCTTCGCGCCAAAGCCTCCTGTCACGAACTCCTCCTCGAGGCTAGGAGTAAATGAGACCCTTCCACTCTGTGGTGAGCTAGTTCTCACAGCTCTGTCGGCTATCCTTTGCAAGCCTTTCATGCTGGTGTGCGCTGGTTTTCGAGAGGGACTTGGCCAGATCATCACCATAATTCGTGTCTTGGCAAGGCTTTTCTGCCTGAATGGCTGTCCTTTGCCTCCTCGAGGAGCAGGGGCAGCCTCTCGGCTTTCAACCACCTTCTTGCAAATCTTCCAGCACTCTCGTGGATGACAGCTCCATATCCATTGGCTGGATTTCATATTCTTGCTTTCTCTCCCTAAGCCTTTGTTGGCGTCTTTATAAAATGGTAGGCACTAGAAGAAAAGAGCACGTCCTGTAACGCCGCCCTTTAGCTTCCATAAGATCTCGTTGCAATATGCTCTCAAGGCTGTTTCGATGTGCCTTTGAGAGCTGTTCCCGCTTAGCTACTGGCTGTGGCTGCTATGCCATGGTATAGAGTCTTGATAACATTTTATCAGACGTAGCAATGGTTCATCCTAAGTCCCTCTTTTTAATAGCCTCAAGTGTCAGCCTCCAAGTCCTGCCGTCTCTGGTCTCATCTGGCAAAGATGAGGCTTCAGGCTCTTCCTTCACGCTTATCCTTCCCATTGAAAGATCTGCCTAAGCCTCGTTGCAGGCTGAGTGGCTTGAGGGCTTCCTCCATGTTCCGAGAACACTGTGGGATGCAACCTGTAACCTCTCCTGTGGAGGCTGTCTAAAAGCATGCTATAGATATAAAACCTGCCCCTAGAAGGCTCTTTTCTTTTTGCCGTAGGAGCAAGCTTGCGTATCCAGGCTTACCAAGTTTCTCCTTTTCTCAGCACCCATGTTATTCTCCACGGTACTCCTGACTTTGGTACTTTCCCTCTGCACAGTTGTAGCAGGCAAAAGCGCTGATCATCCTTCAAGTCTCGTATGCGCCAGATCTCCAATTACGCTCGTCAAAGCCTCAGTGGCATCAAAGCCTGCTTTCCTCTGTACAGGCCTGATTCAAGTATAGTCCTAGACACTCTCTACTAAAGCTTTTCTAAATCCCTGCGAAGCTCATAGAGCTTATCAAAGTACAGACATTACCATCTTGTAGCCGGGCAGGCATGTTCTTTTGCGGCTATCATCCTTCCTCTCACCTTCAAAGTCCGCGCTTGCTGTCATGCGCTCGCTAAGCAAGCCTCCACCACAAAGTTGTAAAGCGCGTAGCAGTAAGTCTGCCGCTAAAGATGCTCCAGCTGTCAGAACCTCATATAGGTAAAGCTCTCTTTACAAGATTAACCATCATACTCTCAAACACTATTGCACCTTCATCCGTGTCTCCTCACTTGTAAAGCTTTTTCTGATACCTCTAAGCCCCTTTATTCCCCTTCTTGGTATATGTTTTCCGATATGTTCACATCCTTAATATCCCACATCTGCGAAATCCGCTTCTTAGGTACTCTCATTATCGTATCATGTGGAAATTGTCCTCTAACCAGTATCGATGCCTTTATGAGTATTCCACAAAGGGATTGGTCTGATATAGTTTTCATATGCGAGCAGTATGGAAGACCCTGCGATGAAAGGTGTCCGGCAAACTACTCCCGTGATTCTTCCATACTGCATCTCCGGTGGCATGAGCAAATCTCCCTGCACCTAAGCCTCATCTCTTTAAAGAGATAAAATAAGCGAGCATAAGACTCTCTGCCTCTTCCTTTTGAGTTCTATAGCAGTGCGAGATACTGCACTTTTTCACTGTTTAAATCTCCTCTCGCAGATATCTAAATGTCTGTTTTCAAGGAGGCTTAGCTCCTCTGCCTTGGCCTTTCGTAAATCAGTGTGCAGCACTATATAGGCTTTAGCTTACATTCACTTCTGTCTTTTGTTTGCGACTGTGTTTACCCTGTTTGTGGTATCCTTGCCCAGGTGAAACAGCGTGAATTTCTCATCATTTTCACTGTAATATTCTTTTCTCTGAAATAGTAAGGGTAGGAGTATATGCTCTCGCCTTTTAATAAAAAGCAAATCGATGATCAAAGCTTGTACAGGAGAGCAGTAAAATCCTGTAAAACCCATCAAAACAGATAACCGCACCATCAGAGCTGATCTTTCATCTCCCCGGCAAGTACATCCAAAATCCTGCCTCAGCTGATATATATATCTCTTTTATGGTTATTAGATGCGCTGTAGATTAGACCCGATGTCGTGGAAAGCTTGGCTGCAAGCACAGGCGAGGCGAGTTTTCTTCGATATCTCGGCCAGGGTCTCAGGTGTAATTCCAGTACTGCATAAAGCCTCACTGATATGGGATTTGACATCTTGATGAGCCCTGTCTGCCCAAATCTACGTATAGAAATTGGCTCCTTCTTTAGTCCTCCAAGCAGCTTCTAATTCATCATATGTTTTGCCGGTGTCTTCAGGTACAAGCTCGTCGCTTTATACTAAGCTCCTCGAATACTCTGTGCGCAGGCAGCATAAAGGCTTAGCGTCTATGTTCATTATGGCACCGCTACTGCTTAGACGCACCATCCCTCTGTGGTCTGCAAAAGTGATCGTGCTCAGGCACTATGCATGCTACTTTATCCGGATTGGTTTTCTGCTTCTATTACCATCTTCTGCCAAAGCTCAGACTTCCCACACAGCCTGTCTCCTCCAATGCACATATTGAACTGCCACACCTCCACCTTGTTAAAGATACCTGCTATCAAAGCGAGTGTCATATACTCTTTCTATATTTTGCATACAAATTTTAATTAGATATTGATTAGCTCAAAAGCCCGCCAGACAAGTGATAGCATCATCCTCATCCGCAATCCGTCAATCTCAAATGACAAGCCTCATTGCCCTTATGGCTGCACATGACGAGACATAACACCCATTATGCTCTTAGATTGATTCGGTTCGCATCTGCGCAGCACAGCTACTGCTTTCGGAACTTACAGGCTGCCTGAACAGCATCAGCAGCGCGTCAGGCAAACTATAGAAAATCTTTTGCAAATAGCTGCTCGTTCGCATGCGCATTTTACCTCCCTCGCGATGCTGCGCACTATAGATCAATCCAAAATCATTTAACCTGAAACAATTTTCTACCAACTTTGTTTTAAGATAATTATCTGCATTACAAACAAAACATATTAAAGTTGCGAGTAATGCTCAACACAAAATCCTGTTGCCATCTGAATATGTACGCACGTCTCACGAAATCTTTCTGCTCTTTTCCTCGGGATTTACAAAGCGTTTTCACAACTCTATATATATAATCGATCTCCTTTAGACATGTCTGCCTCGTCTGCTTTCAAGCGTTAGCCTGCCTCGCATCTTCAAACATTACCCCGTCCAACCTGTCGGTGTTTTTCTTCAAATGTTAACAAACTTAGTAAAGCCTCCAGCTCTTCCAAACTCAAAGCTTACAGTTCATAGGACCATTTCTCTGGCTTACCGATGATAATCTCGGTTACTCGGCGTTCTGCATCTCCTTATTGCAGTATTCATCTCCTGTGAGCATGAACATAACCACATCGGTAACTTCTGCTCTATCGTCTCTGGACTCACGAAGGTCAGAAGCATAGGCCTTGGTCAGCTGTGCTCACCTCTCTTGAAAGCTGGGAGAGTGCTATCATAGGGAGCATCCCTTGCAAGAGCCCGCAGGAGATCTCTGAGTATCTCCTGCAATGTCTTGATCTCAGAATGCTTGCTACCGCAGTCATACGCTGGCTGGTCAGTCAATCACAAGTCCTGCTTTTCCTGCTTTAGCTTCGCATTTACTTTCCTAAAAGCCTAGCTACAGATGTACCGGAGTATCGTCTATAACAAGATCTGTCCTCCTATGATTCTGTACCACGATGTCACTGCTCCACTCCTGGTCTGAAAGGTCTCTGCCCTGCTTTTGGGACGCATTCTTGAATTATGTAAGTGATACGCTGGTGTTGCTCTCGATATTGCGAGAAAATATGGCTGTAGTCACGGCTTTTCGTGATAGTACATATTTCAGCTATATTGAGGGGCAAAAGCTGTCTGCCAGGCCGGTGACGCTGTACGATCAGATTCGGGTGCTGAGTTCTTAAGTCCTGCCATGCGCGTCGGGTCACTCTGTAGCTCGCAGGTGTACTTGCACGAGCTCTCGCACTTTTGATGGACAGTGGCTATGATTCGCAACGACTGAGAGAATTACCTGCCTTTGTGTCGGTAGAATCAGACACTCGCTGCTTTTAGAGCAGTGTCAAGCTGCCTTCTCTCTGGCTAAGCAGACATCCTCTGGGTGAACTCGCCCATCGCCAGTTAAGAGAAATCTCCTCAGTCATCTTTGATAAGCTTTCTGGCGGCGGAATGTATATACTATTTCTGCACAATGAGCCACATTTACAGAGTGGAACGCCAGCAAAGCTCTAAGACATCTATCTCTATGGCCCTAGCGATGTCTCCATTTCTCTCGTATTCTGTTCTTCATGCAGACTGTATCCTGGGCTTTTCTCTTCTTTTCAAGAGAGGATTGCAGAAAATATAAGGCGTATCTCTTTATCATCATCCGCTCTCAAAGCATTTGCGTTGATAGCAGTAATTCACGTCTGGATCCAAAAGCATAGAGCCTGAACTGATCATCTCATGCTGACTCTTACATGAGGCGCCTTTTCTTAATCAGCTCCTCTGCTGCCATGCTCTACCTTCTTTTACCTCTGCTGTAGCCTCCAACCACCTGTAGGGTGGAGCTTTACCTGGGCTTATAATGCATGCCTTTATAAGTGTCACTGTATCTCTTCTTGCCCATCCTCGATGCTGACTGCTTCTTGTTCTCATCCGCACCTTGCAGATATTCCACCAGATGCTGGCCTTCGCACTGACGCTGTATGCGGAGGACTAACCACCGCGTCTAAGTGGTGGGCCAAGCGAGGTTCTCGGCCTCCGTGCAAGGATCGCCCGTTCTGCCTCGTATCGACACTCTGCCGTCCATGGTCGTCTGAGCTCTTAGGGCTTTGGCTCTACGCCTAGCTTCTTTGGTATGATCAGTTTCTTGCATAACCGTCATTTGCCTCTACAAGGGTCTCCTCTTTCTTACCGAGGTTTTCATCCTGTGGCAGGCTAGTACCACCTTTGCATAACATTCTCCCACTTTTATCTCAAACTGAAATTTCTGCGATTCTATGCAGCTATCGAGCAGTCTTTGCATAGTTTCTGCCTCTTCTATGGTTACTCCCTTTAGGCTGAGCACCTGCAACAGTGGTAGCGCCGCGCCTGCCTATTCTGTTGCATAACGGCTGCAAAAGATACTTACTTCATCTATCGAACGGGCAGAAATCGCATACCTGTTATCACATGTGGGGTAAAGCCTATGTAGCTTTTACACTGGTATCTTCATAAGTTCGTTGGCTGGCCTTAGCTCCGGAGTATAACTCTCATTCGCGTCCTTGTTATGTCCTCCGTATAGGTTTGCAAAGTGCAAATGCTGCAGTATATCTCAGCCATACTTGCATATCTTTGTTTTAGCTAAACTCATCCATTTTAGTTCTGAGTGCTTTTTCTTATCCTTGTGACTCAGCTCCATTTCTCTGAGAAGGCAAGCTCAAAGGTTCTTGCCCGTTTTACAAGGAGTGTTGGTATCAATCATTTATGCCAGAGTACGTTGCAGCCGCTCTGTAGATGTCATTTCGTCAAGGTCTATGTACTGAAATATCTCTGCAACAAGCTCACAGAAGAGGAAGCATACTCCCTCTGTGTAAGAGCAGTACAGTGTTCTTGATGGTTGTAGGCCCCTGTCTGTGGTGGTCAGGAGGACTATGAGTGCTGCATTAGGCAGCTCTCACCTCCCACAAAATTCACTGTTGTTTACATCACTACCACAAGCATGGTATCGCCCATCCACCATGGTAGTGCCTTCTCGCCCGTAACAAAAAGCTCTGATCCGTTTTCAGAGTGGCCTGTCATCTCTCTCTATTGTAGGGTAACGAAGAAATATCATAATAACGATATGTGCTGTCTTATTAAATGTTCTACAGATACGGTAAACTCCGATGCAGCTCAATAGCGTCAGTATCGCTGTTCTTATGCCCCATAACGACAGCAATTGTCTTTGGCCTCCCAGAGGCTGCTAAGCGCCTAGACATGGCCTTTACACTAGCGGTGGTTTCCTGTACGCCGGCTTTTGCCACCAAAGTAGCTCATATTGTTCTTTCCTATATAACCACCCTGATCTCCTGCCTCGTCCAGGCGCCATATCTATAGCCGCTCTGGCAAAGTCATAGGACTGAGTATAGGACTCCTTGGATATACCTATACCAAAGGGAAATGCCTTACACATTACCGATATTTACTCCTTTACCTCATCTAAAATCGAAAAATCTGTCCTGTTTTAGCTGATCCCGAGATATTGTTCTTGAATATAACGATATACTTATCCTTCTCAAAGCTTTCTTGTAACCGCATCTATGCTCTGCATAAACTTGATATCTTTCTTTCTTGCAAGGGCAGAAAAGGAGGGAGCGCTTAACCTCATCAATCGCTCTCATGCTGCTTCATAATTATCGATATAAAGAAGCCCCATTATCATCTTGTTGCCATAGCTTCTCATAGAGTATTTTATCTCTGTGATATCACTAGAAAAAGGCTGATATGCTTCCATCCTGAAAGCTCCTGCTTTGCCTTAATAGCCTCCTATCTGCACAACCTCTAAATACTACCTGTACCCTTGTCATCCTTCATAACTTCTTCTGCATCCTCGTCTTCCATAGAGCTTAGGCGTGTTTTCAAGTTCCGGGAAGATAGCAAGAAGCGACTTCTGTCCACATTTTCAGAGTTTGATGTCATAAAAGGCATCATTAAACCAATAAATATTCCCTTTTCATCCACTAATTGCATAAGGCACCTAGCCCATTAACATGGCCGCCTGTATCAGCTACTTCTAGGGCATAGCGGGTAGCTCCGCCTTAAAGCCAACCTTGCCAAATATGTATATGGCTATAGCTAACTAGTGCATATACTAAGATAAAAAGAGTTGCAAGCATTGCCATCTGCATCTATGATGTAGATTGCTGCGTTCATCGCTATGAGAATGGTACATAGCACTAAAGGCAGGCAAAAGTAAAGCTTTTAATCTTCCTGAAAATGCCTGTCTTCCTTGTTTATCATTTTTCACAACATTATCCTTTCTAACAGCAATCCGGAAAGTCACTGGACTTAGCCAAAAACTATACCTTGAACATCTTTCTTATCAAAGTATAAAACTCCTCTCAATCATCTCCTAGCTTTGTAATCACTGACACCAGGTACTTAGCTCTAACACAAAATCTCTAATTCTTTCTACTGCCTTGCCAAACCTTTACATATTGCTCACCGGCAGAGAGAACCCCCTCCCTTAGGGAGGGGAGCTGAATGCATCGCTGCTATTCATCTGTGTTATTGGTTATCTTCTTCTCATATAACAATGCCGAGTCGATAAGTCCCAAACCGATAATTGAAAGGAAGTTTCATGACTTCTCCACCTGTCTTAGGAAGGTTAGCAGTTCCTTTGGAGCCTTATTATCAGTAATGTCAACTGTGTCTTTGTTAGCTATTATCTTTCTTTACTTCCTTGCCATCACCCTGAGGGTACGTCATCTCTTCATCGATTTCTGTTACTCCATTGTCTTCATCACCATCATCTAACCAGTGCAGGTCCCCTGAGGTGAAGGATTGCTAGAACATCTACCACAGGTGTACTTAAGTTAGTGTTGGTGTTGGAAGCGGATCAGGTGTAACTCACCGGAATAACAGGTATTCCACAGGTGCATCTCCACCAGGGATTACCGGTACAACATTAGGCTTAAATGTGTTCTTAACAGTAATCACCATTTGCTGCATTTCCATGTCATAACAGAATACCTGCAGTTATTTATTTCTCCTGTTGTATAGTTATCGCCCCTCAGCGAGAGGATCTGCTTCATATCCTTCTCCAGTTAAAAGGATTGATACCAACCGGAATATTATTTCATCTCTGTCTCAAATACATAGTAGAAATAATCTCTCCAGTTGACTCATCCCACTCTTGGCTGGTCTTCAGGTTTCAGGTCCAAGCCTGTGTTCCGTCCAAGTGTCTTACTTACTACTTCCTTTTTAATTCATTGTCAAGTCTTCTGTAAAGAGTGAACTGAACAGGTACCGCTGTGAGCTCCGTTCTCCCATACCTTCTGCAGTAACGTCTATAAGATTTGCTATCATTTGTAATGATAAACTCCTGATTAGCATCTCCAGTTATCGTAACATTACTGTTACCAGCTTATATCCGTTAGTAATATCATCTAATGTGATATTGGTCTTTTCTGTTCTAAACTTCTGCAAACTCATAGTACTGATTTCTTTTTCTCGTCAAACTTATCAAGTCCTTAAACTTTAGTTGACCACTGGTTTGTCTGAATTTAATTCTACTAGGACTTCCTATAGCTTCAGGCTAACTCGTTTGTGTCTGCAAAAGCGTACTTTTACAGGCTTTTTATTCTTTCAATAGTCTTAGCAGACCACAGCTTAGGCGGCTAGACTTCAGTAAGAAGTGTCATTAGCATTCTTTATGCAAAGAATACATTATCGTCAAGTTCCTGAATGCTTACTTCATAGTCTCCTATCTTGTACTAGAACTGTATCGAAGATCATCCGAATCTAAGTATGCTCTGGATTTCATTATCTGTAAGAGCTAATGCCAATAACGCAGTTTCAAGAATCTGATAGTCCTCTGCATCTGTAGGCTCGAGTAAATTCCTGGCCTCTAATACAGAATCATTATTTAACTGCTTAGACTCTACCTCTTTCCAAATTAGAAGGACCCAGGAGTGGCAACCGTCTTCTTATAAAAAGTTTAACAGTAATTTCTTGTAGGGTTTTACAGTCCACTGCTTGAAGGACTTCTAATCTTTCCTTCCTCTGCCTGAAGTTTGAGGCCGTTTGTAACCTTAACTTTCGCCTGATGTCTTTATCCCCGTGCCATTCTCACATTAATGGTGTCAAAAGTTTCTTAAAGGCTTTCACCAACATTGATGCCATTTATCTTGGTTTCTTTTACCTGATAACCGCCTTCGATGTAGGTAGTCCGGTAAATGTATGCTCCATTCTGTCTTTCACTGTTTAACTCTTTAGAAGCTACTACCGTACCTCCATTATATATGCAACTTCTGCCGACTTACGTTCAGACTGTGGAACACTTTCATCCCAAGCCTTGTTAACTGTGATGTTATGAGTTCAGTATTTGTGATATGTATTCTGTGCATCGTAGAAACCTTGTAATCAGTCCTTCCTAAAGTTACAATGTTAGCTTATTAAGCATGCATCAGGTCTGTCACCAAAAACTTCCTTGATTACATATTTGATTTTATTTCCTTTTCATCAACTGTAGGAATTCCTTTAAAAGCTTACTTTCCATTCGGAAGCACTCATTTTCCAACCTTATAATTGTCTTTTATCAACAAGTTCAAGTTTACCTGAATTTTTCCTGCTAGACCATTTTACAAGCTGACGCTAAGGAACTTTTTCCAAACCAAGTCTTGCTACTGAAATATCGTCTTTTGTTATATCTCTGTATTTTTGAGTTGTAGGTATTAGCAGTATCCCTGAGCAGGGTACCTACCACATTAAAGCTACGTGATCTCCTAGTTTAACTTCGTCATCTACAGGCTTTCCTGCTGCGTCAAGTTCTTCTTTTACTACGTATGTTGATAGATGTCCATTTATATCCTTCGCAGGAATTTCTTTTGTAAATACACCTTCCCAAACCTTGATCCCAGAGGTTTTAGCATTTCCCTGTCAGTTCAAGAGTATCTACAGGATTGCTTTTTACCATCAGCAAATAAAACTCAAAATGAGCCTTGAGACGCTGCCTACCAACCCCAAGTCTTGTGAACTGTAAATCAGGCTACGTAATCTCAACGTTTTGTAAATTTGACACTTCATTCCTGATAGGATTTGCAGGATCAACAAAATTTGAGGTCTGAGTCCGATCTCAGCTTTACTAGCCTTCAACTGGCTTTCCTCTGTACAGTGAGTATGATATCTATTTCCTTCTAAATCATATACAGGAAGATCAACACTTCTCTCCAGTTCTTATCCTTTGTAAAGTTCAATTTCTTTACTTACTCCACTTCCTTCAATCCTCACAAATTTAGCTGACCTGCAGCTTCTCCAATCCACTCTTTCTCAAGCCCAGCTTTCTCACAACTCGTATGTTTGTGAAAGTAATCTATTTGTCTTTTTCCACTTATTTTGTTTTCATCCTCTTTAAGGAATGGATATAGTCAAAAAGTTGGGGTTGTTTTTAACTTCATTAACTGTATATGTCTTTAATTTCACTGGTTGCGCTTATCCCACATAGGTAATTCTGACCGTATATGTCCAGTGATCGCTGTTTAAGGCAATGTTTTTGCAAGCTGTACTCTATTTTCATCCTTTGCCTCAAACTCAACAGCTCGACCTTCCATCACCCTGCCACTATTTTAACAATTTTAAAGCTTGACTACATCTTTTCAAGACCTGTATAGTATTTACAATTTTTATTAAATTCTGGATAAGTAACTCTAAATTCTTTCCATCAATTGTTACTATCATCTGTCTTTTCACCCTGATTCACTTGCAGTGTAGTTAATCCATCTCAGTATGTGTAGGTACGGTAAAATTTAACAGATTTCTCCCCAACAGGGATAGTCATTGTCTTTATAATATCTTTATGGCCTTCAGCTTACCTGTCAGGTACAACTGTTATGTCTTTGATAAATTCAGTCGAGTTGCACCCCAACTCATAGTAATGCAGTGATGTCTCTAGTATTTATCTCGTTGGTGAACACTACATCGGTGCATCCAGCTGTTACAACTTTATTCTCTCCACCTGATCAAAGTGGTAAAACCAGGTACTGCTATCTTCCTCACTGTGTACTCTGCAAGGGAATTATCATTATCATTGTACTTAGGTAACTCAATATTACCGTTCCACTCATTACCCTCTATCTGGTCAATGGTTAGTGCATATGGATTATCTGGATATTTTTATTTGTAAAAGTAAATTTTACAGAGTTGGTACTAATTCCACACTTCCCACTTCTTGGTAACTTTTGCAGCAAATGTCTTTTAGATGCATTAGTTACTGTGTTTGTGATTGTATCCAGATTAGACCCAGTAGCAGTATCACTGTTTTACAGAATACTCATAACCCGACAGCGTAAGCTTTTCTTCTTTTTCTTCTTCTTTATCACCTACTTCTTTTACGCTATATCTGATTTCTTTTCCGTCTTCACTCATATTTAGGCAAAGCCCCTCAAATGATGTTTCCCAGTTATCATTAACAGTTAGTTTAATCCAGTCACGCTTCTTTCTTATCATTCGCTATAGAGCTGAACATAGGTATCAAACTGCAGTTCACTAGAGTATTGCCCCATTCCTTCTTAACTGTAAGTTAACTTTTTCAGTATTCTTGTTAGTAGCGGTAAAGTATGTTGCCAGTATTGTCAGTTGCAGATTTTTAATCTCCTTTAACTCATAGTTGTCTCCTGCAACTTCTTTTACTGCTGTAATTGATAGCTTTGCCGACTTTTAGCATCTATTAAGTTTTCCTTAGTACCAGACCAATTTCCAGCAGGATCGGCTTTTTGCCTTTTATTGTGTCTGAAGGCTCTCCATTAGCATTAACAGTAAAATTCAACCTCTGTAACACCACAGGGAACATTATTACCTATCCATTCTTTGTTTTTAATAAGATTAATAGTTTTCAGATCTTTAACCTGCATTATCTTGTCAAAGACAATCTTATCTTTTGTTGTAGCAGTTGCGAATAATTCAGGTGAAGTTTTGCAATATTGTAAAATCACCATCTTTACGCTCTTCGACTAACTCACCTTTATATTTTAACAGTTAATTTATCATCTTTGCCCAATGTTAGCCCGGAAAAACAAAGATTATTATCACCTGCAGTAGGCTTAGTAGCTTTAATAGCATTGGTCAGTGTGTCTTTCTTTTTGCCCTGTGTAGTTACTTCCATAAAGTGAGATTGTCCTCAAATTTGACAAAATCAGCCTACAGGTATATCAAATTTACCATTGTTTGCCTTTATTAATTATTTCCTCTGAGGTTTATCAAGAATATTCTTTAATGTTACCTAAACCCATTTTGCACCCATTATATCCACCGCTGTTTTTGCAACCTCAGTTATTACTTTAGCTCCATCCTATATACATCAATACCTCACAGTTGTAGTTGTGATATCCTTACCTTTTAATCTTATTAGCTCCAATAAATAGAAGATTATTTATTGTTTCTGATCCGTTTCTTCCATCTCCACCTTCCTCGGATATACTCTATAGTTTTTGGAATCTGTATCTTTAAACCATCCATCACTTACCCATTTTTATTGGCACTCATATCCCTCTATAAAAATCGCCATATTCCTCTTCTCCAATTCCACCAACACACTGGGATTTGTCTTCTGAGTAACTTTTCATGGTGAAGCGTCTTATACAGAAGATGTGTTATATTATTATCGGTTTCACTGAGCATTATCAAAACCGCTATTTTTACCGTCACTATCCGTAAGTGGTACCCCTATCACTTAATGAAGACAATTCTTTTCTGATCAGCCGACTTTTGAGCAATATGCTATCAGACATCTTTACGTCGCATCCGTGTGTGTATGTGCTGCCTGTTATGGTTAAACTGTTTATTGCATTAACAATATCCGCCTTCTTGTTTGATGAGGCCAATTACCTCGCAGGCGTGGCGCCATATCCTATTATCAGAAACTCTGACATTGGTCTTTCCATCTAAGATCAGTCCATTTACAAAAAGCCTTACTGCAGCTGGCTGTATCAAGTCTTTTTGCCTCTCCAACCTTTTCTCTTCATACTTATTGAAGTATCTATCGCAGGGAACCAAATCTAAGCTGTGCATTTTGGTTGTTGAGTCCTCGTTACCTTCAACCGTCATTTTCGACATCAAAGCGCTGACCATTGTTGTAATTTGATGCTTTTTGCGTAAGTTTGACATGCCAGTGTACGTGTCTGTTCTTTCAAGCGTATAATTCTGAAAAATGTTTAGCATCATGTAGTCTCATCCGCCTTTTAATACACTCAGATTAATTCCCGCTTAGCAGATTTGATGATCATAAACAGATCATAAATCTGGCTAGAAATGTTCGTCTTCTTTTCCTCTCACTTCTCTAGTACTACCTCTTCTTTCTACATTACCTAAAAAGTATATTCTGTGATTTATGTCACTAAATAGAATATACTTTTCATCTAATGCATTTAGCATTTGGAAAGTTACATTTTGGTTACATTTCACATTTTGGGAGAAAAATCAGGATTATTTAGTTAAATTTTGCACTTTTGTGCAATTCAATATGATACGTACTCATGTATTTTGAACTATTTCTGATTCTATGTGTATGGACGTCATCCATATAATTGAAGATTGATTTAGAATAATAATCCCCTCATGGCTGTGGAATCACCAAAAGGGATTAACGATCTCAGAATAAATACGATATATGCCAATCTTATTTTCTTAATGAAACTACTGTATCCCATACCGCTTACAGCCCATGTCTTAGATTTTCTATCTCCAACCATCTTTTTAAGACATCATTCTCACCTCTGTCAATAGTCTACTGATTAACCTCCTCAGTGCAACTTTCACCTTCTGCCCTTTCCTTCTGCTCCTAGCTTCTGTGCCTTTTCCTTTCAAATAATGGTTCAAAATATTTTTCCATGTCTTCCTCCATTCTAATATCATTTTAATCTAGAGTTCTTCTCCTGTAAAAGCCTTAGAATGAGTTCACTCACTACCTCAGGATGGTTTATTCTCTACATCACTAGTCGTCTGTTTACTCCATTTTGCAAATGTAATCTGCTATAACTGAAAGTCCTTCTTAAACTTATTTATATCATCTTCACTTAATTTTTCAAGTCAATGAGATTAATATGATAATCACCTATATGATTTTTAATCGCATCTTCCATTTTAAGCCTTTTTACGCAGAGTGGTTCTATGCTTCCATCCTCTCTCTCCGTAGTATGAGCAAAGTTATTACAGAGATATCCTCTTCTGTGCCAGCTCTACATTGTCCACTTGTTCTCTGCTTCCTTCCTGTTGTTTTCCTCTTGACTTACGTTTTTCTGCCATCCTTTTCTGCTAAGCTGAGTTCGTAAGAAGCTCCATCATGCTGAGAGACCCTAAAGACCCTATGTCTTTATCAGGATGTCTTGGTTCTCAATACCAATCAACGTACAATTACTCCTATGCGTTTCCAAAGTTTACTACATCCCTATCCTGATATCTGTGTCTATTGTCATCTCCCTTTATACTGACTCCAGCTTTTGCACACTCAAATAATCGCATCCTCTTTCACCACGTCCTTTTAGCCATCAAACATTACACCATCTCAGAAACTCAGAATACATCATTAAACGCCAGAAGCTCTTTTCAAGAATATCTTCTCTCTCCAGAATTCTTTCTCCTTCTTAATAAAAAATTTGATTTAATCTTTGGATTTTCTGTTGAAATAATTGTTTTGAGATACCTATTCACATTCTAGAAGTGAACCAAAGAATTTTTATACTGACATTATAATGCATTTATACTTTTTGTAATCGGCAGTTTTAAACAAATCTTTCCTAATCCTACTAGTACAAATTGCTACAGAACCCCATTTTATCAATTTCTAAAAGGTATATATCCTCTCATATAAAAGCTTTTTATTTTAATGCATGAATTTATAGATATTTTTCTATTAAGCAAAAGAAATAGACTATACTTTCTTTTATCTTATTGTATAATCGACCTCTTTACTATTTGTGATATACCACTCATCAAATCGTAATGAGACGCAGATAGTAGTGAACTATATTCATTTTTGAGGAGGAACCATGGACGAGAACAACAACCAGAACGTCGTGGTGCTGAGCAGCAGAATACTGGTAACACAAATCAGTCAGAACACCACCGGAGACAAATCAGCAAAGTGCTAGGGCAATGGTGCAAATCAGCACTTAAACAGAGGCTTATAACAAGTTGCTTTGACATCTAGGACTGGAGGAAAAGTCATTCTTTACAAACATCCTTAACTTCGATGTAATGATATCAACAAAGTTGATTAAGCTGCTCTATTATATTTTACTCATAGTTGTAATAATAGGGCTTTTACTATATTTATACGCATCCTTTTACAGGGACAGAGCAACTTCTAAGCGGACTTCTTATAGCTAATCTTGGACCTATCGGTGTAAGAGTTTGGGCAGAGATTGTGATGAGTTTGTTCTAACATCAATGACAATCTTGCTAAGGCGTTAAGGATCATTTTGCGGTCAGAAATAATGTCTAAATCGAGTGAAAAAGCCGCTTACAAGTTTGAGCTAGTAAGCGGCTATCTCTATGACCTGTATCCGTCAGGATTCAGCTGACTCACATCTCCAGGAGTCTGCACATTCTCTCGATGCCGTATTCTGCCTTCGATCCAAGCTCCTTTAGAGCCTTCTGAACCTATCAGCATATGCTGCAGGACATCTCCGTCACGCCCTTGGCTAATCTCAAAGGCAAGCTCCTTACCACAAGCCTTTTCAAAAGCGTGGAATACCTCAAGAACTGAAATCCAGTTAGCCTGTGCTGAGATTGTATATCCCGCACTGCTGGCTCCCTTCCTTAAACTTATTTAAGTGCTAGCAGGATGTCCTCTTGCAAGGTCTACAAACGATGAATGTGGTCCCCAAGACAGGGTGCCGTCTGCTGTATCATAGTCATCACCAAATATACTAGCTTTGAAGCTTACCTACTACCTGAGCTATATAAGGCACGAGGTTATTAGGTGTCTCTAGGATCTTCTCCTATAAGTCCACTGCCGTGCCCTATTGCTGAAGTATCTTAACAGAAATCACGCTAAAGTCATTGTCTGCAACATGAAGTCCCTGACATCTCCTCCTGCATCATCTTTGGTAGCTCCATATGAGAGGATGCTCATGCATGAGGCAGTATCTTCTGTAAGAGAGCAGTTTCTCAGGCTCTCCATATACAGTGAGCTGAAGATGAGAAGATGATATTCTTTACTCTCATGCTTTTTCATCGCTTCTACAAGAAGAAGTGCACCTGTAATATTGTTATAATAATACTCAAGAGGCTTGTGTATCACTCTCCAACCGCCTTGTAGCCAGCATAAATGTATAACTGCATCTATTTTATTTTCTCTAAATGATCTATCAAGCGCTCGCATTGTCAAGCGTATCTCTGCCTCATAGAACTTAACGCTCTTACCTGTAATCTTCTCTACCTCTTGATGGACTCACTTACTGGGAGTTGTAGAAGTGTCGAAAAGGCCACTACCTCGTGACCGGAATTAAGCAGCTCAACGCAGGTATGACTTCCGATATAGCCTGCACCACCTGTTACCAAAACTCTCATAATATCCTCCTATGCTGGATTACAGCATTTCCACTGCAATCTGATAATATTTTAGAAATTTGAGCAAATCCTCATCCCACAAATTTTCAATTTGTTTACTCATAGAGAAGTCCGTAACGGACACTCCTGTAACTATATTTATCTCACCTTTTCAAACTTGAGTGTAAAAACAATCCATAGTCCTTCTCTGCTGCATCCTTTATGCCAAGCTTAGCTGCCGTCTTATCAGCATTTTTCTTCTGAAAGCCTGAATACTCCTTTATGCCTAGAGGAACCTGCTCTCCCTTTTAGCAAAGAGGAAATTCATCCTTATTTCCTTCCAGGCTATATATCTCCCTGAGGCTTCATCTTCGTACCAAGCCTCATTCTTACCTCGTCTATGGTAATCTTCGCATAGTTAGTTATTTCATAGATACAAGAAGGAAATTTATCAAATACCTCTCCAATCTGAAGTTTATTCATAAAGTCCTTAACATCCACAATCTTTAAAAGCAATCATTCATAACCTCCGGCAACGCAGGTCACGCCGTTTTCTATAATATTTGATACATCCTGATACTGCTATAGTACCTCATATTTAGCCCTCACAAAAATATTTTATCACCATATTCTTTATGTAAGCTATGTGTTTACATTTACTACCTTTCATTTCATCCCATTTTGCTTCCCATATCAGTACGAGCAAACTGGGTTCTAGCCCTGTCTAAGTTATAGTCCTTCTCATGAATGGCAAAATAGTTGTCCCCATCCTATAGTCAGTTAAGAAACGCAGACCACATTCAAATGTCATAGTCTTTGCCCCCAGTGAGAGATATTCCTTCTCTTCCCTTTTAAGATTAGAAGTGCACTTATATAGCTTGGTATATATCTTAAATAAATCAGGCTCATGCTTAACCTTTGATAAGTCCTTCTCGTCCTCCAGTGCAGTTAGAGCGATCTAATGGAATCGCCATAGTCATAGAGGCAGAGTCCGGCATCACAGTGCAGGATCTATGACACAAAGAGGTTTTCTGGTCCTTTGTCAGGGAGAACATTGTTTAGCTTGAGTATCATTATGAGTAACCCTATCAGGAAGCTACCTCTCATTTTCTGGCCTGAAGAGTTCCCCATTTCCTCTTCTCTCCAGACAAAACTTAATCTCCCTCCTGTACAAGAGCTGCCGCTGAGAGGGTCTTCTTTAGTACCTCGTGAGACTTCTTAAATCTGTCAGGTGTATTGTGGAAATTAGTATACCTCAATCAGCTTTTCCACCGAAAGTCCGACAAAGGCCTGTGCGGAAGCTTCCAAAGGCTACAGCGCTTTCGCCGAAAATCATCATTATTCTCAGGCAGCTGCAGCAGATTGAATCCTCCACAAAATCTTAAGCATCGCCAGTATTCTCCGTCACACAACGCAAATAAGCATCATCAACTGTCTTTACAGTAATACGAAGTACCTTTTCTGCTATCATCTGTTTCTTCTTCAAATGCTCAGTGACAAGCATTATATTTGTTCATAAGTCCCTCACGTTGAAGATTTTTATTATTTATTTTCTGAGAGATACTTTTTATTCTTGTCTGTGACTACCGTGAATGTGTAGTTGATATGTCCACTGCCGTAAGCCTCCTCGTTACAGGCTCTCCGTCAAGCTTAAAAACTTTTTAACGCTTCATCATATATTTCAACTCCTTGACTTAGTCAATCTTTTGTATTTCGTACCAAATTATCTGGTTTTGCCTGAGCTTAAGCTCAAAAGATGCGCCATCTCCTGCTAAAGTGGTGGTTGACTGTGGCTCATAGGTATTATTAACCACACAGTGATTTGCCACTGTTAAGGTAGCGTGAACCTCTACATTGATTAGAGGAGAACCATTTTTAAGCTCTGCCTCTGCACCCGCACTCCACATAATAGCCTGTATAGAAGTCTGCTGTTTTCAAAGCTGTATCTTAGACCGCTTATATATACGCTCTTCCCTTGCCAAAGCTGTTTACCGTAAGCTCTACCTCTTTATCCCTTTGCACGAGAATGTCAGTACCTTTCAAAGGCAAAATATTCTTCTTACCTCTCCAAAAGTCAACTTCTTGTCGTATCCTCAAGGATGAAATGCTTCTTCTCTTCCCAGTTATACTTGTCAGCATCACTAGCAAAGCCTCTCTCCTCCACGCCAAGGATATTAGCAAGCTGGAAGAAGCGTCCGTTTGCCTGATGAGCACCCGAGCTCTGCACGCCGATAGCCATCCTGCCCTCATATACACAAACTCTCTAATGGCGGTGTATCTGAGGATTAGTCCGGTATTCCCCCGCCGCGAGTGAGTACGCATCCGCATTCCCTCTGCATTTATAATTACATCTATGTCTGAAAGAAGATTCTTGTCCTGAAAGCATGTCTTCAAAGCTAATAGACCTTACATCGGGTAGATGCTGATAAGGCTTCAATAATGCCGTAGTAAATAATTCTGCTTCTGATGAGTGCGTGGTGAACTGTATATGATTGCCCTGTCCCTCGTCTTTTAAGCAGTTAGGTTTAGCTTCTTCTGTTTGATTTGAGTGTGCACATCTTTTATGTTGTCATACAGAACTCTGAATTCATTACCTCTCTAATATTCTACAAAGTCGGAACTGCATGCAAGCTTTGGTAGCCGTATCGATTCTGTTGTCGATTGGTTTTCTAAATTGCTCTTCTTGCAGTTTGCAGTTATGCTTCCTCCCTTCACAGGTTGCCTGTTTTAGAAGGTATCAGGAAGAAGTGAAGTGAATAGTCTTCGGTGTGTTTCTCTATATCACTGATAGGTCTCAGGTGCAGCCGTTTCCACACTTCCACCACAGCATCCAGTCCGATCTCTGGCTCCTCCGTAAGGCTCGGTTCTGTCTGGTGGTCTCAAGGGAACATCATGGCTTCTTTTCGCATTCTATGGATATCCACCATCTCCTTGTAATCTGCTTCTTCCTCCTCTGGAATGTATAATCGCTGAATTTTTGTGTGGTATCCTATGCTGTTGTTTTAATAATATTGTCAATGAATTTTGTCTGGTATGTCCATTCTTTCAACTGTTCAAGTATATAGGGCTTATTGACTGAATATCGTGCCAGTCTATACCCTTGCCATCTTGTTAAAAATCGGTGAACTGATGGAAAATGTAGTAAATCTAGCACATTTACATGGATGATCCTCTATGGGTTTAGGAGCCTTGTGCATTGTAAATGCGTGGTTTTGCTGGTACATCGAATGTAATCTGATGTTCATGTCCTTGATCATTTACACCGTTTGTGTTTACATATGCAGGATCATATTATATAAGCTAAAGTTAATTGTATGTTGATGAATCTATGAGTTTTTTTCTACAGTTGTAGTAGCTTCATGTAGCTCAATCATGGTACAACTTCACTTAGTCCTGTCTATAACTTCCACCGTCTCTTTATATCATCTCTGCAGTTAGGGAATTACTGTGGATAGAGGTTTCTCATAGATTAACGCTTGAGAACATACTCAGTAGCTGTGTATCTTGGGTGTTATATACTTCTGGATTTAGTATTTGCCCTTGTATTGTCTTTTCTGATGTGCGTAGTAGTAATGCCTTAGTCTTCATCCTTAATTCACTGGAAAGTCTGTACTGTCGCGGTCTCTGATGGCATCCGCTTCCCCATCTGTTGCTTTGCTCCTTATTTTCTGTTACGTAGTGTTGTGGGAATGGTTACTGCTTACGTTCGATTTCTTTCTCGCTTTATTCATTGATTGCGGTCCGTCAGTCATTCATTACCTATATTTTCTGTATACATAGCTTTACAAGCAGGCCTACAAGACCTACTATTTCATGTGGCCTGTTATAGTATCTTTCTGTCTGATATAATGAACCTGGGCAGAATGAATAATAATAAACCAAACCAATAATTTTTCTTTGTGTGCAGCCAACC